>Ga0222688_1000081_pt1 | contig 28524 bp, 25 predicted proteins | sample AntAcemetage1165_FD_181151 | JGI IMG/M metagenome (GOLD analysis project Ga0222688, IMG submission 181151) | Saline water microbial communities from Ace Lake, Antarctica - #1165 | ecosystem: Environmental > Aquatic > Non-marine Saline and Alkaline > Saline | place: Antarctica: Ace Lake... | reverse complement strand
GAAGATAAGGCCTGGCACGCAAAAAAATACAATTCTAGATCAATTGGAATTGAGCACGTCGGTAAAGATGATGATAGGATGACTGGCGAGCAAGAAAAATCATCAGTGGCGCTTATTAGGTATTTAATGTCGGCGCATGGGATTGAAAAAGATCGAGTTGTGGGCCATAGGTTCATTCCAGGTGCATCAACAGCTTGTCCAGGCAAAATGTTTGATCCAGCGGAACAGAATTCAGTTGAAAAGTGGGTGAAAAAAAGACTATAGTTATTCGCGTGGAACGTTCTTACCATTCTTTATTATTCGGTCGGTCCTGATCTTAGGTATTCGGTTTGAATGTTCCACATTATGCGCTGGTAGGTTACACTTACCCTCAGGTAAGCCCATCTTTCAATTTATGGCAGCGCCTCCTATCCCACTCCGTTAAAAATTCATGACACAATTTATCAATTCGAGTACTATTGATTTATAAATTATAAACATGGATGTTTTTAATGAAGGTTAGGACTCAAATTTTTGAGCCCCACTCTCCCGTACAGCGCGAGATTATGGAGTTCTTAGCACAAAAGAACGAGACTAGAACGATGTGGGTTGCATGTGGTTCTAAGTTTGGTAAAACTATTGGTGCGATTGGCGGCCTTGCACATGCAGCGCCTCAAATTAATAATACAACCTGGAGATGGATAGCTCCAATTTACAGACAGTCGAAAATTGGCTGGAAATACCTTCAAAATATATGGCCATCAGAACCTTACGTGTCATATCAAAAAGCTGACATGACAGTGACGATACCCAAAAAGAATATAGAGCTGCAATTTTGGCATGGTCAGAATCCCGAAGATTTAGAGGGCGAAGGCATCATGGGCCAAGTCAAAGATGAGTGCGCCAAATTAAAAGAACAGGTTCACATATCCGGCAAAACGACTATGACCATGACAGGAGGTAGAGAGTTAAATATATCTACCCCGAGAGGTCGTAATTGGTTCTATAAGGGGTGTATGAATGCCCTTGAAGAAATGGAACGAGCTAAAATTGAGAAGAGACAACCAAGAGAAGTTTTTTTAACAGCTCCGACAAGTGCCAACCCTCATATTAAACAGCACATACTCGACGAGAATAGAAGAATATTGCCTGTTAGGTTATATCGTCAATATTTTGAAGCTGAGTTTCTTGACGACGGCGAAGTTTTTCCAAAAATTTCGATCGATGGCGAAACATGGAAAGAAGAATTTGAAAGAACTGGCCCAACTGAATTCTGGATACATCCTAAATCTAAAAAAATGAATGTTGTTGCTGGATGTGACTGGGCTAAGGTCCGAGATTTTACGGTTCTAACAGTTTGGGATATGGAGCATTTCCCCCATAGAATGGTTGGGTTCCTTAGGTTTCAAGGGAAAAGATACACGCATCAAGTCGTTGATATCGTCAAATTTTTAAATAGATTCGCAAACTGTGAGATGCTTTACCATGATAAAACTGGTGTGGGTGAAGCTCTAGATGATTTACTTGATAAAACTAATCTTGTTTATGAAGGCGTGACTTTTACGAATTCATCAAAAGCAAATATGGTGAATAACGCAATAACCTCTATCGAGCAAGAAGAAGTAATTTTCCCTTTATGGCCTGAGCTGATTAAGGAATTCGATCAATTTGAAGTGGTGACGAATGAGCTTGGAAACATGCGCTATGCTGCACCAGAAGGAGAGAACAGCCACGATGATATTGTATTCTCTTGCTGCCTAGGGCTTGAAGCTTTGAAGCATTACGGAAACACAGAATGTGAAGTTAATTTTTTGGAAGATCTACCCGAGAAGGAAGATTTAATTCAAGAAATGTTAGTCGACGATATGGACATAGACCCAGATGAAGGATTCTAGAATGGATAACTTTTCGAGTTACATGAGCAAAAATGAGAGTATTGAAGCTGAAATAATTGATGGCTATGAGAAAAAAGGTTGGGTTCCAACTAATGACACAGAAAATGATATGACACAGGCTTTTAGGTCTGAAATTGATGCACAAATGGATATGCATACACTTAAAAATCTATACGCTTCCGAGCAATGGGTTTTTATTTGCTGTAATGTGATCGGGAGAAAAATTTCTAAGCAATACATGCAAATTGAAAGAGAAGTTTTTAGGAATGGAAAGGTAACTTCTGTTCCTTCTCGCAATGATACAGTTATAAATATTCTTTCAAGGCCGAACGATCACGAAAACTATACGAGTTTTATATATAAAGTAGCCTCGGAATTACCTCTCATGGGCAATGCCATCATATGGAAGCTCAGATTTAGCGGTCAGTTGATTCTTTTGCCGACTGAAGTGGTTACTATTAAATTCGATTCAAGCAATCGTGTGGCTAAATACTGCGTAAATATGGGCAATTCTGAAGATTTCGCTGGGATATTTGACGGCACATTGGAAATACATCCTGACGATATTATACATATCAAACTTCCTAATCTCTCTTCTACGATGTGGGGATTATCTCCTTTTGTACCTGGTAAAAGATCTGTTTTATTTGATCGATATACAACTGATTACTTATTAAAATTTTATACTACGCAAATCAATCCTGGGCCTGTTTTAGAAATGGATGACAAAGCCAATGAAAAAAAAGCTTTAACATTTATGAAGTCCATGGAGATAGCGCACAGAGGCCGTAGAAATCAACGCAAGCAGATGATTCTTCCTCGTGGTGTTAAGATGTCAAAGTATGAGCAAGCGATTGCAGAAACGAATATCAAGGTCCATTTGGATGACAACAGAGATTCCATGAGGGCTTTGTTTTCTATTCCTAAACACGAGTTTGGAATTCAAGGCGCTGGTTCTTTGGGCTCGGATGAAACAAAACAAGCTCTTAAAAACTTCTGGGAAACCACTTTAATGCCTTACCAAGATTTAATCACGGATGCATTGACTATTGGTTTTGCTAGGACCTTAGGGAAAAGGGATTTTATATCTTTTGACAATTCAAATGTAATTGTTTTACAGGATGATTTATTAACAAAAGCAACACTTGCCGATACAATGCTATCAACCAGGACGCTAAACGAAGTACGTCAAATAGTTTGGCAAGATCCTCCATTAGTTGGCGGTGATGCGCTGCCAGGAAAGAAAGAAGAGACAAATCCTTTTGGTGGTTTTGGTCAATTTGCTGCACCCAATAATATTGAAGAAAAATCTCTTAAGGTTTTAACTCCAAGCGATAAACTAAAAGCTTTTAAAGATCGTAATATGGAATGGTGGGATTTCAGATATAAGAACGAAGTCGAAGAGTCTCAAAAATTAGAGAATAAAGTTTTAGAAGAGACTCTTAATATATTTTCTGATATCGCAGTCGATACGATGAAAATATTTAGGAATAATATTAAATCTAGTACTAAAGGTGATGACACAGATAAAGTTGAAGGTTTATTAAATAAGACATTTGGAAAGTATGCACAAATTTGGACAGACAAAAACGTCAAGACTTTGCAGAATAGTACCGACCTTGGATATGACGTTGCTCTGAATGTTCCTTTCAATATTCCCAATGAAGATGAAAGAGAAGCTCTGAGAGCTGAGAATGACGACAAACGAAAGGCTCAAATGGAAGCAAGGTCTCTAGAAAATTTCGAGGGAGTAACTCAAACAACGACAAATGATATCATAGGAATAATAGAACGAGGCACAGAAAGAAGTGCTACTCTAGATCAAATTGGTAAAGATATTCAAACATATTTCTCTGACATAATCCCGTCTAGAGCTAAAACTATAGCACGAACGGAAACTCTAGGTGCAAACTCTGCTGGTCAAAAAGGTGCGATGGATGACGCTATTGAAGCTGTTCCTGGTATGAAAAAACTTTGGTTGACTGCTGGCGATGGTAATAGAGTTAGGGAATCACACCAAGCTTTAGACGGGCAAGAGATAAAAGCAACAGATGATTTTGATAATGGCCTTGAATATCCTCGCGACCCAAAGGGGGAAGCTGAGGACATAATTAATTGTAGATGCAGTCTATTGTTAATTCCACCAGGGGAAGATCTAGATAGCTCCGATATTGATTTTACTGGGCTAAGTTAAATTTCCGGACGGCGATTTGTATAGGAGCTTTATTCGTGCCTTGACTATTTTTTGGTTAAGGCTTAAATTTTAAGTAACACTTACTTACATTTATGTTCCACCGTTGTATCAAAAGGATTTGATTATGCGATTCAAAAAACTAAGACGATTCAAAAAAGACGTAGATTATGAAATTAAACACAAAATAAATTTCGATTTCACCCAAAAAGCAGACGGCGAATCTGATGACGTTTACATCGAAGGTTACGCCAATCGTGCGGTCATGGATGATGGCAAAAAGGTTATAGATAGAGGGCAAGAGCACATACCGTCAAAAGAATGGTCAATTGATGAATGGATGAAAAACCCTATTATATTCTTGAATCATAACCGAGATATGATCATAGGCAAAGGAGTAGAAGCCGAGATTAGAAAGGAGGGACTTTGGATTAAGGTACAAATCTCTAATTCTAAGGACAAAGAAATCTCCAAGGTTCGAGATCTAATCAAAGAAGGAATACTTAAAACATTCTCAGTTGGTATTGATGTCAAGAGTGAGCAAGTTGAAGAGGACGGAAGCCTTACGCTTAAGGGTGTAAATCTTTTAGAGACTTCTGTGGTTTCTATACCTATGAATCAAGAAAGTTTCTTCGAGATTTCAACTAAATCACTAAAGATTCATTCGGTAGATAAGATTTCTTTCAGAATATTGAGAGCAAAAGGAGCTTTAGTTGCTGCAGCTATTCACAATAAAATTTCTGAATTATTGCAAGCTGACAAAGAATTCTCAAGAGCTGAGATTTTGGTAAAAGTTGCTTCTGATGCTGGAGTTTCTGCAACTGAGTTATTTGATATATTGGCTGGAAACACTTTATCTATAGACGAAGACGTACTTAAATCATTCTCTTCTAATCTGACTTTGGATTTTGATGAGCTGAAAAAACTCAACAAATCTGATGTGAATATCTCTGACCCAGATAGCGAGCTCATACCTGAAGATGAAGAAGATGTTGATGAAGATCTTGCTGACGATGATGAAGACGAAGAGGATGAAGAAGAAAAAAAGAAAAAAGAAATTGACGACAAGATTTGTGAATTAATAACAAAGAGTTTGAAGGATGGAGAAGAGCAAGATGCTGCTATTTCTTCAGTCATTTTGGATATTAAAAAAGATCATGACCAGACTTTGAGCAAAAGAAATTGGGATGTGATTTTCAAGACGATTGAAGATTTTTCTAAAAAAGAAGTCTCTCAAGAAGTCAATGGATTGGAAGCAACCTTACAAGCTGCATTGCAAACAAATCTTTTACTTAGTCAGATGATTGGTAAGTTTGATGATTTAAATAAGAGTATCGCATCATTGCAACCATTAATGTCTGACGCTTCGCAAGATGAAGAATTAGAACTTTCCGACGACGAAGAAGACGAAGATTTGTTAGATGATGACAAATCAGACGACACGAAAAATGAAGATGATTTGTTAGCAGATGACAAATCAGATGATGAAGAAGAAGAGGACGAAGAAGACAGCTCAAAGTCTCTTGACATCATGAGCAAATATAGGGCAGACTTGAGGAAGAAATTAAACAGTTTTAATAAGAATAAATAATATTAAATTCCACGGAAGGATATTAATATGCGTAGAGTTGTAAATCCACGGTACAAGAGTGTACCTGAGACAAAACCAAAGAATGTAAAAAAACCTTCTGTAAAAGAGTTTAATACACTTAAAGCTGATTTTACAGAACTAAGCGAAAAGGCCGCTAAGGCTTTAGAGATAGCCGAGAAGTTCGAAAAAGGACTTGCTGACGGAGTATTTAAGGTAGATGAAAAAGGCTTCCCTATGGTACATGTTCGTTCTAGAACTGGATCAGAAGAGCAAAAAGCAATGTCATCTTTTCGAGTGACAGACCCTTCTAAATTGTTTTCCTTAAACACCGCTGAAAATAAATTTCACGGCGTTGACAAGCATTTAAAAGGAATGGTCTATGATCTTAAATGCACTTTGGAAAACGCGCGAGTAATTGCCCAGGTATGTTATAACGATTCATTAGATTTCGTTGGTGCTACTGAGAAGAAAGATAGATTTGGACACTGTAAACATTTGTTTGAGTCTCGATATGCCAAGGAAGAATTGATTCCTAAGCTTAAAGCTTTCGGTATTAGTGAGCAAGCCGATTGGATTCCTGAAATGATTAGTTCAACGTTCATTCCAGAATTTGAGCTTGATCGCGACCTGGTTGGAAACCTAAAACCAATCACAATGACATCTTCTCCATACAGTATACCAGTCTCTAGCAATCTGACTACTGCGCGACGAATCGCAGAAAAAACAAGCGCAACATCTAACAGTTTTGATACTAATAGTATCAACTTTGTAGCCTCAAAATTCGTGGAATACTACGAAATTTCAGAGGAAGCGGACGAAGATACTCTTCCAGGGCTCTTAGAGTATGCTAGACAAGAATTAGCAACGGCTCACCTTAGAGCATTTGAAACTTCTGTTTTGAATGGTACTAAAATCGGTACAACTCACATTGATACTGATACACAAGCCGGAGCTGCTGATTTGGCAGAAAAGCAATATCACGGATTACGCTATCACGCTCTACAAAATACAGCGAATGGCTCAACTGTTGATTTCTTAAATGCTGCTGCAACAGATGCGAAATTGTTCGATATGATTCGAAGAATGGGCCCTCTAAGTATTAATCCTAAGCTCTTGATGTGGGTTACTGGTGCAAACAGTTATCATCAAATGAAAGCGACTGACAAGGTTACAACCGTTGATAAGATGGGCCCTGCTGCAGCGACTATTTTAACTGGTGTCCTTGGTACTTACTCAGGTATTCCGATTATACAATCAGGGTATATGAGAGAAGACATGAACGCGACTGGTGTTAATGATGGAGTAACAGAAGATCGAACTGGTGTAATGTTGGTTCACAGAGATCGCTGGTATTTCGCTACTCGAAGACCTATCAGAATGGCTCTTCGCCCTTCAAGAAGTAAAGATGACATGTTTGAAATTGCATCATATTCACGCGTAGATTTCCAAGGACAACCGCAAGGCCCTAAAGAAGTCGGAGCTGTATACGGCTACAATATGCCTACTACATAAGTTTTATTTCCTTTTTATTTGAGGGTAGGGTTCTTTACCCTACCCATTTTTTTTGGGTGGAAAAGTGGGAATTTTTTCGATAGTAAAACATTTCTAGATGGAGCGAAACAGTTTGACGCTTTAGCTTTAGGCGTTAGAAGTGCTGCAACCAAAAAACTAAACAGATTGAAAAATAGATCTAAAAACTATATAATTTCTTAAACAATGACAAAGAAAAGAGAAATCTTATGAAAATCAAATATGTTGGTAAAATTAGCCCTATTAATATTTATGACATCCCAGGGAAAAAGTACCCGGACGGAAAACAGGGAAAAGGTCGAAATATTTCTACGGGTGAAATTTTTGATTGTCCAGCTGGGATTGCTGCGCGTTTGATGGATCGATTCAACATTGAAGGCGACCCAGAAAAAGATAAGTTTATTGAATTAAGCGAAGAAGATATCAGGGAAGAATATGATTTAAAAGCTAAACCTAAGCCTAAAGCTAAACCTAAAACTGAAAACGACGAAACAAAGGTAGATCTATAATATGGCATTAGCATCATTAGCCCTAATAACCGTTGAGAAATTTAAGTTTTACGCTAAAGTTCTGCAATCGGAAACGAGTAGAACTACCGAATACGAAGAGATTATCAATGAATCTTCACAGTTAATTGAAACGTATTGCGGTCGTTTTTTTCGTGAAAAAACTATCATACAGAAAGTTGATGGTGATAGAGGTAATTATATTCTAACAGATCAACAAAATGTTACATCCGTTACTTCAATTCACATTGATTCTGCTAGGGTTTTTGATGCTAATACTTTGGTTGACGCTAGTCTTTATGATATTGATTTAGATGAGCGACAAGAGGGCATAGGAATTGTCCTTTTGGATTCTAATTTCCCAGGTGGGACAAGGAATATAAGGTTGGAGTACTTGGCTGGTTATCCTGCTATCACAGATGTTCCAGCAGACATTCAATTGGCTTGCAAGATCACAGCAGCATATTATTATTATATTTCAGAGAATCGAGAGTTCGTTTCTTCCAGTAAATCCAAGGGTGATGAAACGATTTCAATCATTCAAGGCATACCAGAGAGAGCGACTCTAATCTTAGACAATTATAAGAGACTTAAAGGTTACTGATGTCTGACTCTATGACCATTCGATTAAAAAACAGAGATCTTGTGATTAAAAAATTGCGAGATCTCAATAATCGTATGGCCTCAGATTCACCAGTGTTAAAAGCCTCTATGATTCGGTTCGCTAATCTTATTGTGAGCCAAGCTAAATTGAATATCAGAAAGCATGGATTGATTGACGAGGGTAGATTGTTAAATTCTATCAAATTTCAATCATTTAAAGGCCGAGATGGGAATCAGGCTATTGCTGTTGGTTCTTTCGGTGTGCCCTATGCTGCTTTTTGGGAGTTTGGTTTTCGTGGTAACATGCAAGTTGAATCTCACAATCGTTTAATTACTCAAGCGTTTGGTAAGCAATTAGCTCAAGCGAGAATAACAAGAGTTCGTGCGCACACAAGATTTCGGAGCCAGGAAGCAAAGTCGTATCTAAGACCAGCGTACGAATTACATAAACACAGATTTGCAGAAATGATGAAGAAAGCCATGGAAGGCTAAAAGTAAATAGGCCACGGAGGGCTAAGTTTATGGGCTTTAAATCCCAGATTGCCGATGCATTAGTTGCGAGAATAAATCTCGTGACTATCGCAAATGGTTATTCTTTAGATGTCAAAACAGTAAAATTTGACAAAGTGAAATTGAATATTGCGGAATATCATGATACAGAACTTCCGGCCGTTCAAATTATAGACTTGTCAAAAATCTTCAAACATCAAATGTCACAATCTGAATCCAGGTGGGTTTTGGCTATTGAAATGGTGCTTCGTCAAACGGAGGGTATTGGGGCTGTTGACCAAAAAGCGTTATGGGATTTCGAAGAAGATGTAATGAGGTCGATAATGCTTAAGCCTAGGCTTGATTTGTCATTTGTCCGACACGTCCTATTGATCGATTCCGCTACTGACTTACACTTGCAAGGCGAGGAATATATAGCTACACTTGGTTTAGAGATACTTTACAAAGAACCAGTAACAGGAAGTTGCTAGTTAATAAAATCAAATAGGGAGGCCAAGGATGGCTAAGAACTACGCGAGCATTTATAATAGTGCTAATGATTCAATTGCTCTTGATCAGAAATTTTATATTAAGCTCGAATCTTCAAGAGGTACAATGGTCTTCCCTTTGGGTACGGATCATTTTTTAACAATTCCAGGTGGCTCAATTGCATTCGAGCAAGCCTATGATATTAATCAACAGAGATCAGGGCGACACAATCAAAGTCTATTGAAAAAAAAGAAAACTACAGGATGGAATTTTTCTACTTATTTTAACATTGATACTGCAGAAGGCGCAGCTATTGCAACGGAGATCGATCAAGCTGTCCGCGAGCTTTGGAAGTCATTGTTAGGTCGTGAACAAAATCCAGGCGGTCTTGTTTATGATTCTGCAACAACTCCAGATTATAGTTTCACGTTGATGGAAATCGGAGATAAGTGGAGTCGCCAATCACCAGGCGCATTCGTGCAAGGGGGTAATATTCAGCTCCCAGGTGATGGCGAAGCAACTATTGAGTGGTCAGGTAATGCAAAAACTGCTTATTTTATCGGTATGGGATTGTCTGTAACAGCAAATGCAGCTAAAGAAATCACGGTAGCGGTTGGAGAAGGAGAGCGTTTTCAGGTTGGTGGCGCTGTAATGGGAATTAAAGCCGATGGTGTGACCAGAAGTACGGACACACCAGACGGAACGCCTAGAACAATTACGGCAATAGTCGGCGATGTTATTACTGTTGACGGAGCTGTCTTAACTGACATGGATGGAACGGGTGGTAATATTTACCTTGTCTATTATGAGCCTGAAAACCCTGTTGCAATCGATGATTCAATTACGGGATTAGTTGGTTCTATCTCAATCGTGGGTCTTTCTAGCCAGTGCGTAAGAAGTCTAAACGTCAACATTCAGAACAACCATGAACTTCGGGACAACTGTTATGGATCTGATGCTTTGGCAGGTACGTTATTTGTTCCTGGCGAACGGTTAACGATCGAACCTTCAATCTCTCTTAACTTGAATCATGCAATAGTCGGATTCTTTAACAGAAAAGTTAATTTTGACGCCGAAGATGTAACTGCTATTCTTGGTGACGCAGCAGGTCGACACTTCAAACTTGAGTTTCCAAAGGTCCAGTTTAATGTTCCAGCCTTTTCGGTTCCCGACACAGGAAGTATTCCGATTGAATTTGCGGGTACTGCTTTTCAAACCGGGCTTGATGCTGCAGATGAGATCACAGCTTCATTCTTATAAGCCATAATTTATTTTCATTGATGGTAGCAGGTTTTACTTGCTACCATTTTTCATTTGATATAAATTAATAAAAACATTTTATAAGGAAATAACAAATATGGCTATTCTTAAGCGTAAAAAAGTCGGTATTGTTGATTTCATTCATCCTAAAGATGGTGCTATCGACATTTCTGAGCTTCGTACAGAAGACACAGAAAACGATGAACCAGGGAAGCTTGTTTCTGACATTGAGGCATACGAAGAAGATTGGGACTTTGATAAACATTGTCAATTGATCGAAGGCGAGAAACCAACGATATTTAAAATCAATTTTGACCTCTTGTATAACAGGGCTAAGGACATAAAGAATTCTACGATTGGCGGACAAGGCAAAGAAGCTGGGTTTAAGCTAGGTGATTTTTCTTTCGAAGTAGTGAAGAATGTTTTAGTTGGTATTGAATATGCTTCAGAGGTTCCACTTTGTGACAGAATCATATATACAACTAAGCACAAAAAAGTATCTGATCAGACAATGACAGAGCTATTGAATGCTGGCATCGTTGAAGATATATTTAGTTTTTACCAACACCATAAAGACGATCCGAGTTTGCTTAAAAAAAAATAGAAGCACTGCTCACGCTCCAATACACGAATACAGAAGAACTTAAAAAAAACGGGAGGCCATTTGATTGTGCCTCCTGTTTGCGTCATCCCCAAAATGGAAAGCCTAGAACAGAAATTGCTAAACTCAGAAGGTGTGAGGAAGACAGATGGGACTTTACAGAAGAAGAAGGGCCGTTTCCTATTTTGATGACACGAGGAGGCCAAGCGTTTAATTTTTGTCCAGCCAAGTCGACAAAAGATCCCGAGACTATCGAAATATATCAAATGTTGGTTTCAATCCTAGAGACTGGTCTATGGCCCAATGCAGGTGGAATAAAAGACCAAGACGCTGAGTGGGTTGACCTAGTAGCTACATTCGGGCCTATGAGAAGAAGCTTGGAGTTTAACGAGCGCTATAATATGATAGCTAAAGCAATCACGAAAGCACTAGGGAAGTGACACCATGGCACTTGACAAACAAAAATTAATTCTAGAAGTAGAAGCCAAGGCTGGCAATACTCAAAAAGTTTTAAGAGAAACAGGAATGGCTGTTACTGGCTTGGGAGACAAAGCCATATCTTCCAGCGATAAAACAAACAAAGCTCTTTCTGACATCGAAAAGAAATATCAAAAACTCGCTAAACAAGTTCTTAGTATGCCAGATGTTCAAAAGGCCTTGCAAATAAAAAGAAACACAATTGATAAGTCAAACAAAAACATAAAAGACTATAGCGATATTATTATTGTTACTTCGACTAACACAGATAAATTCACAAAGTCTTTGAACCAAAACAATAAAGCCTTAAAAGCATATCGTGGCGAGTCTATGAGACTAATGGATGTTGTCCATGTATTTGATGCTATACGAAGCTCTATCGCGAACTTTATTCGTGTGATGGATATATTATCTGACCCAGCGACTTTAGGGAAAATACAGTCACTCATAAAAGGTATGGCTTTACTGGCTAGAATAAAAGGCTTTGACGATCAGAGTAAGAAACTCCTGGGGATGTCTGAGACTCTAGGGCAATTAAAAAAATCGCTAGAGGATAGTGGTGTTCCAACATTAGAAGGGCAATTGTTAAGCCTAGAAGAGAAGGTTAACAGGGGAGCAACGGCGTTTAAAATATACGATGGAGTGATAACGGCCCTGAAAATAGGAACAGTTGGCGTTGGTCTTGCTGTTGTTGCTAATCAATTTAAACCAGTTAATGATTTAGTTGTTAAAACTACAGCATCAATGAAAATATTTGGTAAACAATCTTTTTCCGCCGGTATGACATTAGCGAAAAATGTATCACCTGGGCTATTAGGTGTTGCGCAAGACTCTGCAAGCGTAGCACCTTTATTACTTGGTTTATCTGGATTAATGATAAATTCAGAGAATGACGCAATTAGATTTGCTGGCGGTTTAACAGCAGTAGCGGCTATTATGGCGGGCGCGTTGTCATTCGGTATTTTTATGTTAATGAAATCATTAGCATCACTATCAGAGCAAATAGGTGATAAATTAATAGGATCTATGGGCGAATTTGAAAAGAAAGCTGCGAAAGCCGAAAGCATAACTAAAACATTTCAATTCACCATAGAAGGATTTGGCAAAACTCTAGGTACAGAAGTGGTTGGATCTCTAAAACAATGGAACGAAGTGCTTGCTGAAGTTGGATTAAATTCCCTTGCTGCTGGTGATGATCTAAGAAAATCAATAAAACTACTAGTGGCTGATGCCTCTGTTCTAGGGATATCATTCAAGCAAAATGAAAATATTCTCAAGAGGGCGGCAGATATAGCAGCTTCTCAGGGTAAAAACATTGTAGATGTTACCAATAGTATTATATCGGCTTTAAACGGCCAGGCTATTGGCTTAAGGAACATGGGCGTTGATCTATCAGAGGGTGGGTTGAACCATTCGAAATATGCTAAAAAAGTCGGATTAAATACAAAAGCCTTAGACGAACAAGGAATAGTCCAAGCTAGATATAATGTCCTGTTGGAAAAAACTATTCCAATTCTAGGTGCTGCTACTGCTGCAACCGAGACAATCATCGGAGTGCAAACAAAACTAGATCAAACATTCGAATCTATACAAGTTAGGCTTGGCGAGGCTGGAGAATTTACTAAAGCATACATTGTCACTCTCAATGAATTAGCAACAGCTTTCTTGAATTTACCGGATGGAGTAATCAATGCAATCGGAGCAACACAGGATTTCCTTGGTGTGACACTAAAGGTTTCTGGCGTCGTGTTTAAATATATATTCTCACTCGCTTCTTTGATCACTGGATACGCTACTCTAAAATCTCTATTAGCGGGCAATGTTGTTGCTCAATGGCTACTAACCAAAGCGTTTGGATTCGCTGCTGCTGCCGTAGGGGTTCAAGGCGTTGCTGTTAACTCTTTATCTACCGCGTACCTGAATCTTGCAATAATAACCAAAGGAGTTCTGGCTTCGGCACTCACTTCAATAGGCGCGATATTCAAAGGTCTTGCTTTGATAATAAAAGATGTAACGTTATCTTTGTTAGCCAATCCATTATTCGCGAAAGCTTTATTAATAGCCGCCGGTGTTATAATCATCGTCAAGGCTGTTAGTGAATTATCGAGCGATTTGGAAAATAATATTTCTGTCCTAAACAAAAATACAGATGCTATAGCCAAGAATGCAAAAGCTCAATCAATGCTTAGTAAATTATTTGAAGGAATGAAAGAGATAGGAACAGGTCTTATGAGGTTTTTCATTAACCTCACAAAATTACTATTAACTGGCGTGCTAGTTGCTTTCTTGGAAATGCTAAAGGTCATAGGATTTATTGGCCAAGCAATAACCAAATTGGTTAACAGCGATTTCAAGGGATTCGATCAAGGATTAAAAAAGATAAATAAGACCGTAGATGAAGCACAAAATTTAGGAGCAGGTTTTGCTATAGCTATGGTCACAGGATTCGAGGATACAGCGGAAGCAGCGGAAGCTGCTAGTGAGAAAATAAAGGCTATCAAAAATAACATGAGAGCAATCAAAGAAGCTGCTAAAGGTATCAACGAAAGTGATCTGAGAATAGAAATTTTTGGCGATGACTTTGACAAGGCAACACTGAAAGCTCATCGGTCGTTGGAAGAATATAATAAACTTCAGGACAGAATTAGAAACGGAGCAGGAAAAATAGAAGATGCAGAAAATAAACTCAGAGCTGCTAGGGTTTTAGCTGCAAGAGATTTCTTAGCATTGACAAATATGCAAACACAGGAATTAAATAAATTCAAAAAAATTAGAGTTCAATCTAGCATACAACAACTCAAGGATAGCGGTCAATTAGTAGAAGCTTCCAAAGCTGAATCAAAACAAAGATTGGCAACTTTTGAAATCACCGTAAAAGGATTAATGAAAATAAATAAAATAACAAAAGAAGGTCTTAGGGGTGTTAATGCAACAAGAAGGGCTTTACAAGAACAAGCTAAGGTTTCTTTGGAGCTTGCTAAGACAAAAGAGCACAAAGAGAAACTAAAAGAGATGAAACCTGTTTTAGATATGCTCACGAAACTGGACGAAAGAACCGTTAATATAAATGAAAAAATCGCCAAGAGTGGAAAGACAGAATTAGAAGCAATAAGGGCGGTAGAAAAAGCAAGACTAGGGGAAATAAATAAATTAGAAAAGAAATTAAAACTGCATGGAGAAATAACTAAGGCACAGCAAAAAACTTTAGACGAAGGCAAAACAGCTGTTAAAGCTCAAGCAACAGCCAAGGTCGAAAAAGTGACAGGTGGTGCTTCAGAAGGATTCATCGGGGCATTACAAGGAATAACCTCTTCTGTGACCGGCGCTGCTAGTTCGATGATGGGAATGGCTGGTGCGATGTCGAACATGGTCACGGCTATCGTTGGAATCGTGAGTGCGATCCTTGATATTATTCCGGGTATCCTAAATATGTTTGCGGATATTGTAAATAAAATAACTGATTTTCCTAAAATCATACAGGAAGCGGTTGGTGGTTTATTTGATTCGTTGCTGAGTTTTGTGACGGATTTCATACCTAATTTGATGGCAACTCTTGAAGAATTACCAAAAATGTTTAATGAATTCTTGATCGCAATGCCTGATGCTTTCCTTGGTTTGGTGGATAATCTCCCTTCCATTATAGATTCTTTTATCGATAGCATACCAGAGGTTACCGAGAAGTTCATTAATGCCATAATCAAAGGCGCTCCAAAATTTATAAAAGCAATTCTTGATTTTTGGTTTAAAGCCATTCCTAAAATGGTCTTATCGGTAATCAAAATGATTCCAGATCTTGTCAAAGCTATAGTCAACGGCATTGTCACGGGATTAAAAGAAGGATTTAATGCAATATTTGGCGACGTGTTTAACATAGACACCGATAAAATGGGCGGCGATATTTCTAATTCATGGAAAAAAGCTGGTGCTGATATTTCTGACGCAACATCTGAAATGTTCAATGTATCAGATTTGCAGGACAGTATAGCCGGACAAGATCAAGCTGAGAAAATAGGTGAAGCTATAGCAGACGGAACTAAGAAAGCTGTCGCGTGGTTAATCGAAGCTTGGCATAAAATTTGGAATGGAATTAAACAAATATTTAATGAAGTCGTAGCTTCATTTACAGCTCTTTGGGACTTCACTAAAGTAATATTTGAAGGAATAGTTAATCTATTTACTGGATTATGGGAAGCGGCAAAAACAATATTTAAGGTTATAACGGATGCGTTTAGCGGGGTGTTTGACGCAGTATTCAAAGCATTTGAGGATGTGGTGGCTGCGCTTAAAAATGTATTTGATACAGTAGCAGATGTTGGCGGGAAAATATGGGATGGGTTTAAAACTGCAGCAGGTAGTTTAGCTGATTTCTTCGGTGATATGGGTACAGCTATTTGGAATGGTTTAAAAAAGGGCTTGGACGGACTAGGGAAAATATTTACTAATATATTTGATGCAATTAATCCTAATAATCTTTTTGAGAAAATATTTAAGGTTGACTCAAAAGGAACAGGGACAGTTGAAAAAGCTGTAGGAATAGATATTCCATTCGCAAACTTTGCTCAAGGTGGAATCGTTCCTGGATCTGCAGGGGTATTCGGTGATTCAGAAAAAAATGATACTGTAGCGGCGTTCTTATCGCCTGGAGAAGCGGTGATACCTCGCTCGGCTATGCAAGATAAATCAATAGCGAAACTTATTAATTCAATTGTTCTTAATGGTCAGTTGCCTAAATTCAGTCTAGGAGGTGACATTGTTGCTGCTGGCAAAAAAGCTGGTGGAGATATTTCCGATGCTGGTAAATCTGGCGGCGGCGCTTTATCTAGTGCGTTTAAAGAATCACTTAAGACTCTAGGCGTAACTGATCCATGGGACGCTATAAAAGATGAAACCTTCGGTATGGTGTTGAAAATGTTTGAAGCAAATAAATTTTCGACTGGCGGAATTGTTGGCTCCGACACTGTGCCAGCAATGCTAACTCCAGGTGAATTTGTAATGAATAAGCCATCTGTTGATAATATCGGAGTTGATAAACTCAGAGCTATGAATTCTGGGCAAGGCTTATTCGGTCAGAGCTCTGGTGGAAGCGTGGTAAATCACAATAATTTCAAAATAGAAATAACGGGCGATAATATAGACCAAAACTTTATCGAAAATGAATTATTCCCGTTGATTGAAGATAAGCTTAGAAGGCAATCTTTAGATGGTCAACGGGTTCTATCGTCACGAGGGATTAGATAATGCCTATACAAAATGAACTGGGATTTTTAGAAACTGATTTTCTGCTCGAAGACTTCGGGGCCGGTCAAGTGGGTTGGTTTGAAGGTTCTCAGGTATTAATGAAAATACTTGATGAAACTCATGCTCAAAAATCTCAAGTTAATATGAATGTTATCTCTGGCCACGCTCAAAAAGCTCAGGTCAATATGAATATTACATCTTCATCGGAATTAGGCGCTCAAGTTTCGATAAAGATCACTGATTTTTTAAATAATATCGGTGGTCAGGTTAACATGAATATTCAAGGAACAACTTCAATAGTTGGTTCTCAGTTAACAACTACTAATATGCTTTACTTTTCTTGCGAGGGTTTTTTAGAAGGTGGTTTTTTAGAAGGTGACTTCTTATCACATGCTCTTTGCGCTGCTATGAGATCGCAAGTTGATATGATTGTAAACGAGACTGTACCGGTTGGTGCTCAAGTTAACATGAAAATTGAATCTGGCGACGATGGAAAATCTCAAGCTATAATGGTGGTTGAGACTTCTGTTAATTTAGGTTCACAGGTAACATTGAAAAAAATTGAATCATTACACTCTCAGGTCACTATTGCCCTATATAATACGAATAGACCTAGAATTTTGTGTGATTTTGCGAGTCGCGGCACAACCGGAGAAAACTGGACAAGTTCAAGTACCGAGCCAGGTGATTTTTCAGTATTTAATCTGAACAATGATATCGAAGAAATGTATTGGCGAAGCGCAACGAACAATATAAGCGGAATAACATTAACGTGTGATACTGAAATTGCTCAAGGTATTTTTATGGATACCTTTGCAATCAGGAATCACAATCTTACAACTTCGGCAACTGTCACGCTCCAAGCATCTAATGATGCAAATTTTAGTCCTGTTGATTTAACTATCGGATTAACAGTTAGAGAACATAATATATATTATATAGCTCCCGATCTACCTACGGAGTCGTTTAGGTACTGGAGAATACTTATTGCCGATGGAACTAATCAAAATGATCACTTGAGAATAGGGACGATTGTTTTCGGTAATGCTCGAATATTTAACTCAGAGAGCACAACGAATGAAATCACGGAAATACCTAGAGAATTCAAAGATTCGTTTAAGACTGATGGATTTACAAGCGTTGCAAACTCTAGAGCATTAAAGGATTCTTTGAGAGTCACCTTTGATAAACTAGCCTATGAATCTGGAGATTACACAAAACTTTTGGACATAATAAAATATGCCAGAACAACTTTGAAATGCCTGTGGATATTTGACCCCGCCAATCAAAACAGAATCCATAGATTTTCTGTATTCGGAAAGATAAAATCAATACCACAAAGAAGGCATAGAGTCATAGGCTCAGGTAATAACGAAGATCATATCACCATGTCTCTGGAGGTCGATGAAAGTGAGTAGCAAAGACAGAAGACCGTACGAAACGGCTACAAGTTTAACTCAACAGTTGTTAGATTTTTCTCAAGATAATCTCGAAGGACAATTACAGCTTATTGTTGAGGTTGAAATAGATCAGAGATTTTCTAAACGAACTAATTGTGGTTTTGTTTTTGAGGCTGATTTAGTTTCTAGCGTCGATCATCGTTTGGTTGATGACGATAAATTTATTTTTGAAACAGCAGGAGTATTGCCTGTTGGTTTAGTTGCAGGTCAAGAATATTTTGTTGTAAATTCTAATTCGTTTTCTTTCCAGATATCAAATACTCAGGGCGGTGTGGCTATCGGTTTATCTGATGTAGGAAGTGGAACACACCAAGTTTCTGAAGCGCCAGGAAAGCTTAGAATCTCAGACAGAAATATTTTCGTTGGCAATAGATTCTATGAGGCTCGAACAAATTTCCCAGTTATATCCAGAACAATTGGAGAATGGCTAAGTCCGACAGTTGAGTTTTCATCATTCAATCTGAAAATAAATAACACAGACGGATATTTAAACGAAATTTTGCCGGGTGGAAAATATTTTTCTGGACAAGTTAACAAAGAAATTAATGTAAAGTTAGGGTTAAGAGATGTTGAAGCAAGCTATTTTAATATATTCCGAGGTTTCATTACTCCTGTTGGTGGTTTTAAGCGAGATACAAAGGTTCTTCACTATATTGCGAGAGATAACTTCGACAGACTAAACGAAGATTTTCCAAACGACGTTTTCAAAGAGGCTGATTATCCAAAAATAAATAAAAATAATATCGGTCAAGTTAAGCCTATAATTTATGGTGATTATGTTAATTCCGTAGAAACAGAAGGCAACGTTCCAGGTATAATTGTAAATGGTAACGACCCTCGATTAGAAAAACAAGAGGTTGCTTGCACCTTAACGATCGCAAGCCCTTGTGTTGTCACTCAAGAAAATCATTATCTGGACGCAAACGACAAAATACAATTTACAACCAGTGATTCTTTGCCTACCGGTCTATCTGTTGGAACGGATTATTATGTGAAATTTATTGATGCTAATTCTTATAATATTTCACTATCCTCAGGTGGTTCAAATATAAATACTTCTGGATCTCAAGTTGGGCAGCACAACACACAGGCCCAAGATTTTGTTAATATTAGAAATGTAATTTCTGCAACTGTCAACTTGGAATTTAATACATCTGATGTTTGGCTTTTGAGAAGTGATAATTTTTACCGGATCAATTCGAATGACATAGTAAACGTTTCAAATAATAATTATTTCGAAGTGGTTCAGGATTCTGGAGTTACTAAAATCGACACTGATAATTATTTATATTCTAGCAGTGATGTATTTTTAGTCAAAGTGAAGGGTGAAAATCTTTTGTCATTTTCTGACAATGTCATCGAACAAGCTAGAGATATCTTGAAAACTTACGGAGGTGCCGTAAGTGCTGACTTTGACGCGAATTGGAATGATTTCGCTGGCAAAGTAACCCCAACAGAATCAGCGACGAGTAACATTAAATCGAGGGTATATATAGGCGACAAAAAAGAGGCTCTAGAGTATGTGCTATCTATGTTAGAACAGGTTCGCGTGGAACTTTTTATATCCAAAGATCTTAAAATAAAATTGTCGTCATTGCATTTCGATGAATTCGTTCCCTCTCCTTCATACGTAGTAAGAAATTTTGATGTTGAATTAGGCAGCACAAAGGTTTCGATCGACGAAAGAAATGTTTTCAATCGAGTTCAGGGATTTTACGATTTCAATCCTTCTGTTGGCAAAAATACAAAGAAAACACTAATAGCAAAGAATCAAGCATCTATAGATCAAAGCAATATCACGCTTTCAAAGAAGGTCGAATTCCCTAATCTATATATCGAATCAGATGTTGAAAATCAAGTTCAAGAGATATTAAGGATATCAGCTGGATTCAATGAATTTATAGCTACCAATTTAACCTCGAGGGCTTTGTTGTTGGACGTCGGAAATTTTGTTAAGGTAAATATAAGAATCAATGGTACGGTCTGGGAAAATGTCCCGATGATGATTAGGGAAATAGGATATCACCCTGATATGAAACTGATAGTAAAATTGTGGTCGTTTCAAATGTTACCTTTTTTAGGCTGGGAGCCTAACTATGAAGGAACAACTGGCGGCTACAATGCAACAATAACTCAAGAGTAAAAAAGGATTTTTACTATGGCAATTTCTTTAGTTGTTTCTGAAACAAGAGCCGGATCGCAAATTGCAGATGTACTAGCAGGTACGGCAAACACTGGTATAGACTTCGGTCAATCTACAAATGGAGCTTATGCACCTCTAGTAGATCAAGGTACAAATGATGGTGCTAAAAATGTCCATATTAGGCATAACGCTGTTGTTGACCCTATTACAGATTTTAAAACTTACATTCAAACCTTTTCAGGTTCATACGGTGGTGCAGATACTGCAGCCAATGATTTTGCAACATTGAAAGCAAAAGGTAATGCTTCATCTTCTTCGGATGCTAATAACGATGATGGTCTAGGATCAGGGCTACATGTTGATATGGATTGGGATGTCGATCTAGCAACTCAATTTGCGCCATCGAGAATATTCACGGGCGGCGGTCCAGGTGATCATGTTGCTGTTTATGGTGATGCGAACACAGACGGAATCGATTTAGCTAGTGCTGTATTGGTAAAAGCCGATGCCATGTATTATGACAACGGAGCTACACAAATAGCACCAACTGTTCCTGTGCTTGGCAAGATAGGAATTTCTACGGATGCAGTTTTAGGAAATGCTTGTCACTTGAGATATAGATTTTTATTAGAACAAATTGCATCCGTTGGCGGAATATTGCAATTTGATATTGTATGGGCATATGCATTCACGGCTTAAGGATTTTTTTAATGGCAGCAATAAAACCGGTAGAGAAACAAATTTTTGAATTGCGTTGGCGTTTTGAGTATAATGATGGAACGCCTCCAAAAATCGGAATGTGGTCTTACGCTTCTCAAAAACTAGAAGAGATGGCTTCTTTTCAAAAGAGAACAAATATCGCTAGGGCTTTTGTTGAATCTAAGGACAAACGGTCCGGCGAAATCAGAAAAATAGTTAACTGCACGGGCCAAGAATATTGCTTGTTTAAATGGGTTTGCGGGGTGAAGGTAGGATTTAATCCCAATGCAGTCGGAACAAGAATTATATCAGGTGATGTCATTGGATTGATGCTGGTCTCAAGAAAAGTTCAGGCTACAATTTGGGTTAATGGTTCACCGCCTAAAATAGAAGTAAGAACAGAAGAAGATAAAAATTTTAACTATAAAGGATATTAATCATGGGAACAACTACAACCCCAACGGGAAGAGCTGAAGTTGAGCATCCAGATTTAGGGTATGACGGAGGTTCTGGTCTTCATGCGGTACATAAAAATATGATCGCTAAATTAAGCGACAATGCTAACTCAAGATTCTTTGAGTTTACGGGAGTCAATGACTCAACTCTTGTTACTGTTGATCATAATTTTGGGGTTACGTTTGGCCAACTTGATGTTTGGATTTACACTGGCACAACAGGAGATTTAACTCGAGTTGCTGATCTATCTGGATGGACTATTGTCGCAACAAGTGGGAACCTAAAAACTCAGATAGACATTACAACGCCATCGAGTGGACAGCCTCACGATTTTGTCGCTGTTGTAATACATGGATCTTCAGTTGAAAAATTGGATGACTTGGACGATGTAGATTTAGTTTCTGTTCCCCTGGCGGTCGGAAAAACTCTCGTGTGGGACGGTACTAATTGGGTTCCTGGCGCATCAATTCAAAATACGCAAATAAGTTCTTTCTCTGCCAATCACACAATATTAGACGCAGATGGTGACAGGCATATTCTAGTTACAACATCAACTGGAACTGTAGTTTTGACGTTACCATTGGCCGCAAATAACGCGGAAAGAATCATAACGTTCAAAAAAATGGACGCAGCAGTAGGCGTATTAAGAATTACAGGAAATGGAGTGGAATCAATTGACGGTGTAACTCAAATCGATGTTACTGATCAGTTTGGTGGAATTCATGTATTTTGTGATGGGTTGAAATGGATACGATTAAACGGCCTCGCTGATACAAACAATGCAGGAATAGTTCTACCTAAGCAAATGCCAGGAACTGATACGAATGACAATGCACTCGCTGGAAATGTAGGGGAATACATCGAGGACGTAGGAGCTACTTCGGGAACATTGGTCGACAGCGTGGCGCAAAACGTACACTCAATTAGTCTTGAGCCAGGCGATTGGGATGTATGGGGTTTTGGTAACTTTGATGTTTCTGGTGCCGATGCGACGACCGAAAAATTAGTACGGTTACTTATTAGCCCTGCTGTAGCATCGCCTTTTAGATATGATTATTCAAAAGGTTTTAATATTACTGGAATGAGAAATACAACATGTATTTATCGTGTGTCAATCGCGGCGACTACAACGATATATCTAAACGCTTACCAAAAAAACATAGCAGGAACAGCGGGAACGGCCGTAGTGGCTGCGCCAACCATATACGCTCGAAGAGTAAGATGAACACTTGAAAGGAATTCAAGATGCCTAGACCGAATAACATGACAGCAGAAGAGATAAAAGTAATCGTTGACGATTATCGTTCACAAGACAGAAATGTAATCGACAATCAAGTCAAGAAATTTTTGAATAAATCAGATAATCTTTCCGCCAAAAGAATAACGAAGCAAGCTGATTTAAAAAAAAGAATGGTTGAATTGAAAACCAATGAGGATTTTATACAGAGCAAGATTTTAAAGATCAGTAATAAGATTCGTCAAATAGATCAGCGTGTCGAGTACGCAGATGATTTAATTGTTGATCGTCATTTTGAGGTAATCGACGGTTTGCCGTGAATATCAATGATGTTAAATAAAATAAATTAATAAGGGGGCGTTAAGCATGAAAAAAGTTACAGAAGCTAAAGAAGCTAAAGAATTTGAACAAAAAATTGAGTATGGGATCAAAGAAACTTCGGAATTAATGGAAGGATTGGCCGAGCTGATTATCTTTATGCTCCCAAAATTAAAAGATGGTGTGAGCAATGCTGTTTCGGCTTTGTACAAAGAAATGAAATCTAATGCTTTGTTTGAAGCTAAAATGTTGAATGCGTTGGATAAGATCAAAGACGTTCCGAAAGAAGCTAAAAATATCGGCATGCTAGAAGGTACTCGTTTAACGATGAAATTGCTGGGATACATTCCTTCGATCATGGTAGCATTGAAAAAATAATTACTAGGAGTTTTTATGAAATATTTAAGGCTAATCCTTGGGGCGGCTATGACTTCACTGGTTACGTAGCTGATTTGCAAACCAGAAGATAAGTAAAATCCTAATATAATTTCTACGGATCTTATATTAGGATTTTTTTATTCCGAGCTCCAAAGTTCGGTGCCAGGAAAAAACTTCTCCCAAATAATTGGATCAATCATTACATCATAAAAAATTTTTTTAAGATCACTTTCAGAATAATAATGTTCTGATTTTTTTGTGGGTATATTCCAAGCATCTTCCGCGTCTTTTCTGGATGTGAATTGAGGAACTGACGCGGGCCTTAATTTACATTCCTTATTATGACAAAAAATATGCCAAAAACCTTCAATCAGCATTGTAACAGGCTGGTGTCCACACCATGGGCAGTTACGCCTTTTTTGTATCAAAAGGGTATCTCTCCATCAAAAGAGTCTTGCGGAGCTGCTGATTGCTGCACATTTTCAACTTCCTCTTTTGTTTTCATTCCATGAAGAGCGTTTATTTTTTCAGAAACAACTTCTGAAATGTAAATTGTTTGGTCCTGTTTATTTTTGTAAGATCTTTTAGAAGTTCTTCCCTCCACCTCCACGAGTGTTCCTTTTTTAAACCACTTATTGCAGTATTCAGCTCGTTTATCCCAAACGACAACATCGTGCCAAGTGGTTTCTTCCTGCCAAATGCCAGAATGGTGTTTGAAGTGATGAGAAGTAGCAACACATAATTTAACAACAGACTTTCCTGACGGTGTTGTTTTCAATTCTGGATCTTGTCCAAGTCTCCCGACCAAAATTTGTAAGTTCATAATTTTCTCCTGTTTGCAAAATTAGTTCTTTTAAAAAGTTACACTATTTGTTATTAAATAACAAATAATAAAGGAGCACATATATGAGTTCACAAAATTTTTATCTTCTACTCGACCGAATGAATAAAAACGATGAGGCAGAAGAGCTATCTGAGGAGGATTTTAACGAATTAATTGGCACCGTGAAAGGAAAAATTGATGGCATTAAAGATTTTCTTTCCAGGTGTGAGTTTGAACAAAAGAGATTAGACGAAACATACATCAAACCCGTGCAAGCCAGAAAGAGGGCGATTAAAAACTCTGCTGATAGATTGAAAAGGTGGGCTGTTACTTCTATGGTAGATAACGACATGGTAGTTCTTCACGGTGACCTGTTTACTATTCGGTTAGGGGAAACAAAATCAGCCGAGTGTTCCGAGGTTGATATAAACCCAACTATGTACTTAAAAAACAAAGATTTAATTAAAAGAAAATATGAATTCGATAAAACCGCAATCGCAAAACAGTTAAAACAAGGCATCACATTTACTTTTGCTAAATTAGTAACCAACAAACATGTTAAATTCTCCGTCAAGAAAGGCGAAAACAAAAAATGAGCAACGAACTAGCAACACAATCAGATCAGAAGAAGCAATTACAGGCATTTATCGACACGGCAGTTATGAATGATTCGAACTTGAAGGGTAAACTTACGATGGCTGCAGCTTGGCAGATGATGCAATTGCCAGACAGCTCGTTTGGATGGGTTCCCAAGGGTGGCGCTATGCCTCAACCGATGAAACAATTAGCAATTCTTGCGCATCTTCAAGTCGGTGCCAAACCTGGATTCGGTCACATTTACTTCCTTGGAAACAAATTATATCAATCTGCTGATTTCGTGAGATCTCAAGCCGCGTCAAACCCTAAGTGGGTAATCAAGGGCGAAGCCGTTTTTGTTCCTCACTCAGTTGAAGAAAAAAATATGTATGGGCTAGCTGAGGGTGACATGTCGTGTAAATGTTTGATTGATGTTGAGTACAAGGACGAGGTGGCTAAACTTCAAGGTGATGGGTTCATCGGTAAAGATGAATTGGCATCAAATAAACCTGGCCTTAACAATTTAAAAAATAGGGCAATGACCCTAAAAACTAGAGCAATGAGAGATTTATATTCTCGCTTCTACCCTACGAATGGTGTGCCAGTCTCAGATAACTTAGACGATAAAGAAGTAACAGACGTTCAATACGTAGAGCAGGTGCAGGTGAATGGTGAGCTGGCCACGCCAGAGAGTTCGGCTGTCGTCAGGGAAGAAATAATTGCAGAACTTGTTGTTGAATCTGAAAAAGGATTGGTCAACGAATGTTTGGATACTTTAAATAATTTGAAAATAGAATCTAAGGAAAAAGGAATCAAACCTAAAGAATTATGGGACGCTGCAAATGTTAAAAATCAGAAAGAATTTACCAACCAAGCGCTTGAAAAAATCCAAGACGGGCTTGAAGCAATTTCTGATTTTGTCGAAAATTATACAGAAAAAGCGGAAACTAAAACAGTAAATCACCTGGAGCTCGCTAAGAACAGATTCAGAGAACAGTTGTCGGGTGTGGAAAAACAAGGCGGCAAGCCCATGTCTATTCTTGGCTACAATCATATGAATGTATTTGATTATACCGAAGTCAAAAAAATTCAGGATGCTAGTCAAACTCTAGTTGCTTGGATTAATAAACCAGCGGAAAAAGCGGAACCTGTTCAAGAAACTCAGAGTGATGATGATTTCATGAATGGCCTAGATGATTTGGGCTCTGCGCCAGCCGAAGAGCCGAAAGCGGAAAGTTGCCCAAAAGCAAAGGAATTGATTCAAAATTTATTTGTGCATGATAAAGTAAAAATTAACGAAAAGATCATGTCTTTATTAAAACAAATTGACACTAAGACACTGCACAAAGGTGATGCTCAATATATTATGAGCAGTACAAGGATAGCTTTAGAAAAAAATGATTTCAAAGATTTAAACGAATTTCTTAAGAGTCGCTCTTAACCGTTCGAACCATTTTATCTCTACGAGGCTTAGTAAAATTTTGTAGATCAGATTGTAGTATATAAATACGACCGCCTACCTTTTTATAGGGTAGGCATTTTTTTTGTTTCAGCCACCAATAAACTGCAGAAATCACCACGCCATATTTTTCAGCCACCTCGATCGGTTCGAGATGCATTTCACCGTTTATTTTTTTCATAAAATTTCCCTCTTTTTTAAAGTTATACAATATTTATTATTAATTGACAACTAACTATCGCCTAAGTAACTTTTTATAAAATAATTAAAATAAAAAGGAATTACTATGTCGGTTCTAAAGCTGCGTGCTTATCAAGAGGATGCGTTAACGCAGATCAAAGATTATTATAAAATTGGTATAAAAAAGGTGGCACTTGTATTGCCAACGGGATCAGGAAAAACATTATGTTTTTGCAAAATTTTAAATTCGGTTTACCGGAATGGAAAATCCGGAATCCTTGTAGTTAAAGGAGTCGAGCTTGTTGACAATGCATCACAGAGATTACTGCAAGAAAATGTTAGTCACGGAGTTATTCAAGCTAGTCACTGGAATAATCGACCTCATGAAAGATTACAGGTCTGTTCGATTGACACTCTAGCAAGAAGAAAAAACCAGCCGAAAGCTGATATTGTAATCATTGATGAAGCTCACATGGCAACATCGGAATCATATAAATGGTTAGCAGAACAATACCCGAATGCTTATTTTTTATCTGTCACAGCGACGCCAAATGTTAAAAGCGGTTTAAAACACATTGCTGAAGTCGCAGTCTCTCCGATTGGGATAAATGATTTAATTAGAGATGGATTTCTTTGCCCGCCTAAATATTTTTCTCCATCAAAAATTGATGTGTCGGGTTTAAAAATTGATTCAAAAACTGGTGATTATGTAACTAGGCAATTAGAAACGGCGATGGATAAAGTTTCTATCTATGGCGATCTTGTAAAGAATTATCAAAAAAGGGGTGACAGTCGAAAAGTTTTAATATTTGCTGTGTCAGTTGCTCACTCAAAAAAGATCAAAGAATATTTTAATAAAGCCGGAATCCCTTGTGATCACATAGATGCTAACACACCGAAGAACGATCGAGAAAAAATCATCGCGAGGCTTGAATCTGGAGAGCTTAAAGCAATTACTAATGTCGGGGTATTGGCTACAGGTGTAGACATTCCTTGCATAGAAGCTATTATTTTCGCACGCCCCACAAAATCATACAATCTTTGGATTCAAATGTGCGGGCGTGGAACGCGATTGTATCCAGGTAAAAAAAATTTTTATGTATTTGATCACGTTGGAAATGTTGCAGAGCATGGATTTATTGAGGATGAAAGAGAGATTTTATTAGACGGCTGGAAAGATACGACTGAAACTGTAAGTGTTTCGTCCTGCAGTAAATGTTTCGCCACTTTTTCAACTAAAGCGAATTACAAAAAAATACTTAAAGATGATTTTGAAGGCGACGAAAATAAATTACGGGATCACTATAATTTTCTTTACTCGAAATTAAAGCGAGGCGATAGAGCATACAATACAAAGCTGCTATATTTTTGCCCTGAATGTGACCACGACAATACGCCGAAGGTCGATCCGGTTAAAAAGAAGAGCGAGAAAACCGATGATATTCTAAGGGAACTAAGTGAAGAAGAAAAATTTGATTTGACAGTGAAGACGAGATTAAAAGAATTAAAGTTAGTCGCGAAGTCAAAAAAATATAAAAGAGGGTGGGTATATTTTCAGCTAAAAAATGAATTCGGAGAAGAAACAGCTTCTAGATTCTATAAAAAAAGAGTTGTTCCTGATTGGGTGCGAAAGAAGATAGAAAGTTGATCTTGTATTTGCTAAAATAAATAAAATAAAGAAAATAAAGGAAATTTTATGTTTACACTGTTGGCATCTATTGTCACTCTAATGCTTGAGGCTCTCATGCTAATATTTTATTTTGCGGTTATTCTATTCTGTGCTTATTTGGCATTTTGGTGCTGTTATCAATTTATAGAATTTTTCAAATATTTACTGCCACTGTAGGTGCTTATGAAAAAATTAAATATAGGTCAAAAAATCAATGTTATTGCCACGCTTGATCAATTGAGAGCAGAGGGCATCTCGAGGAACAAAGCAACTGATA
>Ga0222688_1000080_pt1 | contig 28797 bp, 35 predicted proteins | sample AntAcemetage1165_FD_181151 | JGI IMG/M metagenome (GOLD analysis project Ga0222688, IMG submission 181151) | Saline water microbial communities from Ace Lake, Antarctica - #1165 | ecosystem: Environmental > Aquatic > Non-marine Saline and Alkaline > Saline | place: Antarctica: Ace Lake... | reverse complement strand
CTGCGACTACATCATACTCTGGCGTTTCCTTTCCCTGAGCGATCTTGTTAACCCGATTGAGTAACTCAATTTCCTTGGTCACTCCGATCTGTTTAGCCGGTGCCGCCTCAGTCGCTTCACCCTTCGGCTGTTGCGGTGCTTTCTTCGACTTACTGTCGCGGTAGACTTCATCCTGTCGCAGTCGCATGGCGTCCCTATCTGCGCACATGTAGCGGGCCAGTAGTTTGCCGGCGTCTCGCTTCTCTACCTTGCGTGCTTCGCTCAGGGCCTTGGTAGGCGTGTTGGCCAGTTTGACTATGGCCGCGCCCATACCCTTGAGTCTGGCCAGTTGGAGCGATGCTCTCAGTTCGTCGGTAGCGGTCGATTGGTGGCCCTCGTGTTCCTTGCCTACTGCGATCCATTGCGTCCAGTGGTGGCCTTCCTTGATAGCTAGATCGTATGCTACCTGAGCCGCCTTGCGTGCTCCTACATCCTTGCGAGTAGCCGCAGTAATTGCATTGGATACTGTTGAAGATAAAACATTTTTAATGGTTGTCATAATGTGTAGCCTTATAAATTGGGCGGGCAATCGGTGCCGCCTAAACCGATCAGAGCATTGTTGCTTTGATGGTTCCCATGTTAACAGGTTAACACAAAAAGGCAATAGATAGCATACAAGATAACCAAACTGTCTACATGTGTAGACAAACCCACGATTCACCATGATCCGATACCTACCCCGCCCCCACCCACCACTTCACGCTACAGGAGTCCCAGCGCTCTATGTATTACCATTCCACACGAATTAATCACTTTTTTCTGAGTTTGAGACCCCTACCCCCTAACATAGGAGACACCCCCCACCTTGTTTCGGTGAGGGGATACGAAAAAATTTTTTATAGGATTTTTAGAGTGTGGCTTAGGAGAGGTCTTCTACTGCAACAGCGAATAAAGAAATTATTACGAAGTAAATCATGTAAACAATCATGTCTGGCCCTTGGTTGGTGAGTAAGAGTGCATTATAAAAGCTATTGGTTATGATTTGAAATGTTGGTTTAGTATGCAAGTTATACCATAAATGGTATGGGCAACTCCTCTATACTTGTTTCTGTAAAACAAGTGTGTTACAAATGCACCTCCGGTGAATAACCTGCGATGTACGATATGACGATTAAACTCGAACCCGAGACAGGGGTTCCGCTTTTTGATGACGACCCTGCGGTGGACTTAACTGTTCGTGCGCAAGCAGCAAGAACTACAGCCTTAGAGCTAGCAGACCACGGGTTAGAATTGAAGCCCAACAAAGAAGACGAAGACATAGCAGCTAAAATTGCTATAGCGTATGCCGACGACCCCGAAAAAACATCGAAGAAAGCCACGAACAACCGTATGGCTACCCTAACACCTGCCTCTTTGGTGCTTACAGGTAACATACTCACCGAATTTGGTGCCTCAGTAGTAGAATCTGCTGTATCGGTACGCCACCTTGTAACAAATAAGCTCATCCTAGAGACCGAGAACCCTGATCCACGCGTCCGTATCCGAGCGTTGGAGTTACTGGGTAAGATTTCAGATGTAGGGCTGTTCTCTGAGAAGTCAGAAGTGACTGTTACACACCAGTCAACGGATGATTTGAAGGCAAAACTGCGTAGGAAGCTAGAGAAGCTAGTAAATCCGGTAGATGAAGTTGTTTTGAACGGTGAAATAATAGACCTTGACGCTGAGTTAGGGTTAGCAGCCGGTGAGTAGTGTCGCCGCAGACTTTACGCAGGACGAAATCCAGCATATGTTGGATAACATTGATACTTTTAGTGTCGATGAAGTGGCTGAGATAGAGAAACTTGTCGATGAACTGGGTAAAAGACGTATAGTTAAGGCCGCGTACGACGATTTAATTGAATTTTGTAAACTTATGATGCCTGACTTCATTGTTGGTAAGCATCATAGGATTCTAGCCGACCTATTAATGGCTATTGAGAGTGGGGATAAGGATAGAGCGTGCGTAAATATCCCTCCGCGCCATGGCAAGTCCCAACTAGTGTCTATTTTCTTCCCAGCGTGGTATTTGGGGCGTAATCCAGACAAGAAAGTGATGATGGTGTCGCACACAACCGACCTCGCGGTGGATTTTGGACGTAAAGTGCGTAACTTAATCTCTAGTGAAGCATACACAGACATATTTCCTACCGTAAGGTTAGCCAGTGACTCTAAATCAGCCGGTCGCTGGAGTACGAGTGTAGGTGGGGAGTACTACGCCTGCGGTGTTGGCTCTGCATTGGCTGGTCGCGGTGCCCATTTACTATTGGTAGATGACCCACACTCTGAGCAAGACGTGATTAACGGCAACTTTGTTGTCTTTGAGAAGGCATACGAGTGGTTTACGTTCGGTGCTCGTACTCGTCTAATGCCGGGGGGTAGTGTAGCTATCATCCAGACTAGATGGCATATGGACGACCTGACAGGGCGCGTGGTCAAGGATATGGCCCAGAACGAGCGAGCTGACCAGTATGAGGTCATAGAGTTTCCTGCAATACTAGATGTAGACGACAAAGACACAGGTAAGCCCATACAAAAACCCTTATGGCCAGAGTTTTTCGACCTTGAGGCATTATTACGTACCAAAGCATCCATGCCTGTGTTCCAGTGGAATGCTCAGTATCAGCAACAACCTACCGCAGAAGAAGCCGCATTAGTTAAAAGAGAGTGGTGGAACGAGTGGGAGAAGGAACGCCCGCCCAGTTGCGAGTATGTGATCATGTCATTGGACTCCGCAGCCGAAAAACACAACCGTGCGGATTACACGGCATTGACTACATGGGGGGTGTTTCTTAATGAGGAGACTTCAGCGTATAATATAATCTTGCTTAATAGTATAAAAGAGCGTATGGAGTTCCATGAGCTTAAAGAATTAGCTATGGATCAGTACACAGAATGGGAACCAGACGCGTTTATCGTGGAGAAAAAGAGTTCAGGAGTCGCGTTATACCAAGAAATGCGGCGTATGGGGCTACTTGTACAAGAATATACCCCTCATAGGGGTTCTGGTGATAAACTAGCGCGATTAAACTCTGTATCTGATATTGTGCAATCTGGACTATGTTGGGTTCCGCAGACTAGATGGGCAGAAGAAGTAGTAGAAGAGATCGCTGGATTCCCATTTATGAGTAATGACGATCTGGTGGATTCTACAGTCATGGCACTTATGCGGTTCAGGCAGGGTGGATTTATACGATTACCTACTGATGAGCCAGAAGAGATCAAATATTTTAAACATCGCGGTAGCGGGTTTTATTAAGAGGTTACAAAATGGCAATTGAGAAAGGGCTATATGCTGCTCCTAAAGGCATCGAAGACGTAGAAGTAGAGGAACTTGAGGGGGGAAACGAGCTTGAGATAGAGATAGTTGACCCTGAGATGGTTACTCTGGACGATGGTAGTGTAGAGATTACTATTATTCCGGGCGTTGAAGTAGATGACTTTATGTCGTTTGACACCAACTTGGTAGACGTACTTGATGAAAGTTACCTAAACGAGTTATCAGGTGACCTAATAGGTATGGTAGACGCTGACGTAGATAGCCGTAAAGACTGGGCTGAAACATACGTTAAGGGGCTTGATATTCTAGGATTCAAGTACGAAGAGCGTACTACTCCTTGGCAGGGGGCATGTGGCGTGAACTCTACAGTTCTTGCTGAAGCCGCTATTCGTTTCCAAGCAGAGACCATGAGTGAGACTTTCCCTGCCGCTGGCCCCGTAAGAGTTAAGGTTTTAGGTAAAGAGACTAAAGAGAAGCTAGAAGCTGCTGAACGCGTAAAAGCGGACATGAACTACGAGCTTACCGAGAACATGGTTGAGTACCGCCCTGAGCACGAGCGTATGCTATATAGCTTAGGACTCGCAGGATCGGCGTTTAAGAAGGTTTACTTTGATTCCACTATAGGTAGACAGGTAGCGATTTATATCCCCGCAGAAGACGTTATCGTGCCCTACGGCGCGTCTAACATTGAGTCAGCGGAGCGTGTTACTCATGTAATGCGTAAGACCAAGAATGAAATGATGCGACTGCAAGTTAGTGGTTTTTATGCAGGCGTAGAGCTAGGTGATCCAGAGCCGTTCCACACAGACATCGAAGAGAAAAAAGCCGAAGAAGGTGGTTACGACATCACCGACGATGATCGGTATACCGTGTACGAGATTCATGCCGAGCTTGTTATAGAAGGTATAGATGACGAAGACGGACTAGCAAAACCTTACATCGTTACAATCGAGCGTGGCACAGGAGAAGTACTTGCCATTCGTCGTAATTGGGACGAAGAAGACATGCTCACCATGAAGCGCCAGCACTTTGTACATTACGTATACGTGCCCGGATTTGGCTTCTACGGCCTTGGATTGATTCATATAGTAGGTGGGTACGCCAAAGCAGGAACGTCGATTATACGGCAATTGGTGGACGCTGGTACACTATCTAACCTTCCGGGGGGCTTAAAGTCTCGTGGATTGCGTATTAAAGGCGATGACACCCCAATCGAGCCGGGGGAGTTTAAAGACGTTGATGTGCCATCAGGTAGCATCCGCGAGAACATCATGCCTCTTCCTTATAAAGAGCCTAGCCAGACTCTACTAGCGTTGCTGAACCAGATCACTACTGAAGGCCGTCGTTTAGGCGCTATCAGTGACATGAACATCTCTGACATGTCCGCTAATGCCCCAGTGGGTACTACACTAGCCCTGCTAGAACGTACTCTCAAACCAATGGCAGCAGTACAAGCACGCGTACATTACGCTATGAAGCTAGAGTTTAAGATGCTCAAAGCTATCATGGCCGAGGAAGCTCCAGAAGAATACGATTACCAGCCTAATAGAGGCGAAGTATCAGCACGTCAGTCTGACTACGCTATGGTCGATGTAATCCCTGTAAGCGACCCTAACAGCTCTACAATGGCTCAACGAGTAGTACAGTACCAAGCCGTGTTGCAGATGTCGCAACAAGCTCCACAAATATACAACCTCCCTCAATTACATCGTCAGATGATTGAAGTGCTCGGCGTTAAGAACGCTGATAAGTTAGTCCCTACGGAAGATGACATTAGACCTGCTGATCCCGTAAGCGAGAACATGAACGCGCTAACAGGTACCCCTATAAAAGCGTTCTTAACTCAAGACCACGAAGCTCACATAACGGCTCACCAGTCGTTTATGCAAGACCCTATGATCGCACAGACCATCGGGCAGAACCCCCAAGCACAGCAGATAATGGCCGCACTCAACGCGCATATCGCTGAACACCTTGGGTTTAGATATCGCACGCAGATGGAAGAGAAGTTGGGCGTTGCACTACCCCCACCGAATGAGGAGCTACCTGAAGAGATTGAAGTTCAGTTGTCACGCCTCATATCCGAAGGTGGCAAGCAGCTAACCGACCAACATAAACAAGAAGCCGCGCAGAAACAAGCGCAGCAACAGCAGCAAGACCCCGTGTTCCAGCTACAACAGGCAGAATTACAGGTTAAGCAGCAGGATGTACAACGTAAAGCGCAGAAAGACCAAGCCGATATGCAACTCAAACAGGCTGAGTTACAGCGTAAAACGCAGAAAGACCAAGCTGATGTGGCTATAGATCAGCAACAACTCGAAATCGAAAGACAAGAGTTGGAAATAGATGCTCAGAAAGCCGGAGCTAAACTAGCTGCCGATAGAAGGACAGCTAATACTAAACTCGACCTAGACTTAATGAAAACTCAGAGCGAGGTCGAAAACAAACGTAACAAGGAATAATCATGGCTAAAACCGTCTTTGACGTGCTTAAAAAGAAAATCGAGGATGATATGTCCTCTGCAACAGAATTTCTAGGTAATGGGGGAGCTAAAGACTTCTCTCAATACAAAGAAGTAACAGGAATGCTACGAGGTCTCACTTCCTGTCTGAATCATGTAAATGACCTCTCGCGTAACTATATGGACGATGATAATGACTGATCTAACGATAGTACCTAAAGAAGCTGAAAGTGACGAAGAGCTTGACCTTCAAATACCCACCCCCGTGGGATACCGTGTCTTAGTAGCCATGCCGGAAGTAGAAGATACCTATGGCGAAAGTGGCATCATTAAGTCCAGTAAAGAAATGCACAATGACTACATTATGTCTACTATCGGGGTTGTACTCGATATGGGAGCACAAGCGTATTCTGATAAAGAGCGTTTTACTACTGGCCCTTGGTGTAAGACAGGGGACTATGTGATGTTCCGTGCCAATACTGGTACGCGTTTTAAAGTAGGTGGTGTTGAGTATCGTTTAATGAACGATGATTCAATTGAAGCAGTAGTAAACGATCCTCGTGGCGTTACACGAGTGTGAGGAGTATATAATGGGATTTGAAAAAGTAGAGTACACCTTTCCTGACGAACAAGAGGATAAAGGTATAGAGGTAGAAAGTTCTAGTGCCCTAAAAATAGGAGAAGTTGCGTCAGAAGAAGTTGCGTCAGAAGAAATTGAGGTTGAGGTTGAGGTTGTTGATGATACGCCGAAAGCTGATAGGGGCCGCAAAGCATCTAAGCCCCCAGAAGACCTTACTGACGACGAGTTAGAAGATTACTCGGACAAAGTACGCAAGCGCATCCAACACTTCAGTAAAGGTTACCATGACGAAAGACGTGCTAAAGAAGCATCACAGCGGGAACGTCAAGAAATGGAAGCGTTTGCCAAGACACTTGTTGATGAGAATAACAAGCTAAAAGGTAGCGTAGAAAAGAATCAAGCAGCCTTACTAGAACAAGCTAAAAAGAATTCAGCGATAGAAGTATTAGCTGCAAAGCGGGCATACAAACGAGCGTATGAAGCTGGGGACGCAGATAAACTACTTGATGCGCAAGATAAACTAACGACCGCTAAGATAAAGTCAGATAAACTAGGAGATTTTGAGCCAGAGTCTTTACAACAAGCAGAGATTCCTGTACAAATACCCCAAGAGGCTCCGATTCAGCCAGATACCAAAGCGTCCGATTGGGCAAGTGAAAATTCTTGGTTCGGTTCTGATGATGAGATGACAGCTTATGCTATGGGTGTACACAGTAAGCTGGTTAAGCAAGGTGTGGACACCACTAGTGATGATTACTACGAGACTATTAATGCTCGTATGCGAAATACCTTCCCTGAAGAATTTGGGGAAACTGAAGAGTTAGAGGAAAGACCAAGTAAGCGACAGTCTAATGTGGTTGCACCCGCTACGCGGAGCACAGCACCCCGAAAGGTGCGATTAACGCAGACACAGGTGGCTATAGCTAAAAAACTTGGGGTACCCCTAGACTTATACGCCAAAAAGGTTGCAGAAGAGATGAGGAAAGTATGATGGCAGAGAACAGAATTAAACGTGAAGAAGTTACCCGTGAAAAAACGGCCCGCAAATCGGCTTGGACTAGGCCAGAAGTATTACCTTCTCCTAATCCCGAGTCGGGCTACGCATTTCGCTGGATTCGTGTAAGCACGCAAGGTAACGTCGATGCCACTAATGTATCCTCAAAACTACGCGAAGGTTGGGAGCCAGTAAAAGCGACAGATCACCCAGAGATTACTCTTGTATCTATTGAGAACGAAAAGTTCAAAGACAACTTGATAATCGGTGGTTTAATGCTATGTAAGGCTCCTGTCGAAATGGTTGAAGAGCGTAACACTTACTATAATGATCAGAGTAAGGCGCAAATGCAATCAGTTGACAACGGCCTGATGCGAGAAAACGACCCCCGAATGCCGTTGTTTAACGACCGCAGATCGACTGTTACCTTTGGTAATGGGTCATAACTTAACTCTATTTATAGGTGAAATAAATGGCAACTACAGCCTCTCCATACGGGTTTGTTCCCGTACGTAAAGCTGACGGTACACCTTATTCTGGTGCCCGTGACGCTTTTCTTATTACCCCCGCTGGCGTAGCCCAGAACATCGGCTACGGTTCTCTTGTTGAACTAAGCGCGGGATACGTCCAACTTGCTTCTGGCACTGGTGCAGATGCAACTACTAACAACCTTGGCGGCAACGGTATCGGTGCTCTGGGTGTGTTCGTTGGTTGTGAATACATCAACGCTGAAGGTCAGTTGATCTTCGCTCAGTACTACCCAACAGGCACTGCTAACGCTACTGCTTATGTAGTAACTGATCCGGGCGTAACTTTCCAAGTACAAGCTGATGGCGCTATTGCTCAGACTGCTCTTGGCCACAATGCTCCCCTAACTGGTGCGCAGAATGCTTTGACCGCTGTAAACACTACCACTGGTAAGTCTAACATTGCTCTGGATGCTACTACTGCCACCGCAACTAAGGCATTCAAAGTAATTGGTTTTGTAACTAAAGCTGGTTCTGCCATTGGCGACGCTAAGACTGATGTCTTGGTTAAATTTAACCTTCCGTACCATCAAATGGGTACAGGCATCGTAGGAGAATAACTAGATGGCTATTTCAAGAAGTCAATTACTTAAAGAGCTACTCCCCGGTCTAAACGCACTATTTGGTTTGGAATACGCGAAGTATGGTGAAGAGCATAAAGAGATTTTCGAGACTGAAACCTCTGATCGTTCTTTTGAAGAAGAAACTAAACTGTCTGGTTTTGGCTCTGCCCCAACTAAGGCGGAAGGTTCTGCAATTGAGTATGATAACGCGCAGGAAGCATTTACTGCTCGCTACACTCATGAGACCGTTGCAATGGGTTTCTCAATCACTGAAGAAGCGATTGAAGATAACTTGTATGACTCTCTGTCATCTCGTTATACCAAAGCACTGGCTCGCGCTATGGCGTACACCAAGCAAGTTAAAGGCGCAGACATCCTGAACAACGCTTTTGCTGGCACTACCTACGGTGATGGGCAGGTTCTATGCTCTACTTCTCACCCTCTGGTTAGCGGTGGTGTTAACTCTAACCGTCCTACGGTTGCGGCTGACCTTAACGAAACTTCTTTGGAAGCAGCTATCATTCAGATCGCTGGCTATACCGATGAGCGTGGTCTTTTGATCGCGGCCAAGCCTAAGAAGCTAGTTATCCCACCTTCCTTACAGTTTGTTGCAACTCGTTTGCTTGAGACTGAAGGTCGTGTAGGAACTGCCGACAACGACATCAACGCCATTATGACCAACGGCGCTGTACCACAAGGCTACTCAGTAAATCATTACCTGACCGACACTGATGGTTGGTTCCTGATGACTGACGTACCTAACGGCCTGAAGCACTTCGTTCGTAGCCCAATGGCTACTTCTATGGACGCGGACTTCGATACTGGCAACAGCCGTTACAAGGCTCGTGAGCGTTATTCGTTTGGCGTTTCTGATCCATTGGGTGTCTACGGATCACCCGGCGCTTCATAGCGTAGTAACATGCTGTACTAAGGGGGCTTCGGCCCCCTTTTTTATGTTTGACTTAAACATACACACTGTGATATGTTCTCATATATCGGGAAACAATCCGGTGAATCTGACAGACCCGACTGACGACATGTAGACAGATTTGCCTTAACTCACATGTGAGAACTTTATAATGGCTAAAACCACTTTTTCAGGCCCAGTCCGTTCGGATAATGGCTTTCAAATCCCCGTTGTAGCTACTGCTGACCTCCCAGCTTTTGGTGATGTTGCTGTAGGTACTACTTATATGGTCAGCGATAACGGCGCAGGTGACGACGAATACTGCATTGTTATTAACACTGGCGCTGCTTGGGTCACTGCTATTGGCGCAGCTCTTAGTTAATAGGAGACTTATATGTCTAGTTCTGATATTTCCGCAAAACGCGTAACCGCTGATGGCTCCCTAGCCGTTGGCCCTGCGCGTATACGCCAAGTTCAAGTTTTAACTAGTAACGTTGGGGCGGGTAGATTAACCCTAACTAATGGCGACGGTGGCCCTACGCTACTCGATCTTGATTTTATAGCTGATGACTCTCATTCCGTTAACATCCCTGATTTTGGGGTACGTTTTCAGGATGATGTATGGATTGAGACTAAAACCAATATCACCGCCATGACCGTGTTTTACAGCTAACGTGCGTAATTACTACGCTAAAGGGGGTAAAGTTGATAAGAAGAGTATGTCTTGCAACTCCCCCAAACGCACGCCTTCTCACCCCAAGAAATCTCACGTAGTTAAAGCGTGTGAGAATGGTAAAGAGAAGGTAATCCGTTATGGAGAGCAAGGTGCGTCAACAGCAGGTAAGCCTAAGTCTGGCGAATCCGCAAAAATGAAAGCCAAGCGCAAATCTTTTAAATCTAGGCATGGTAAGAACATTGCTAAGGGTAAATCCTCCGCAGCTTACTGGGCCGACAAATCAAAATGGTAGGTGTATAGAAATGGCGTTACCAATATTAGCAGCAATAGCCCGAATGGGTATCACCAAAGCAGTTAAAAAATTTGGCAAAAAAGCCGTAGAGAAAGCGCGAGATGTCGAGAAAAAAACATCGGGCGCAGTGGGCAAAACACCAAGGGGCGCAAAAAACCGCGCAAAAAATGACCCAAGGGGTAATAAACCTACTGCTAGTGCAGTCCGTAGCGGACGTAAACGATTTGGCGCAGGTGTCGCAACTGCGGCTACCGCAGTTGGCGTACCTAAAGTAGGAGGCGCACTTAGTGATTCAATAGCGTCTGACTACAAGAAGCCCGCTACCCCTGCTAAGAAATCAACTGGCAACTTTACAGCGCAGCCTAAAGCAGTTGAAGGTAAAGGTACTGACTTAGGTAAGCTGCGGCGTGACAGTGCTAAGATGGATGCTAACCAGAAAGTAACCGCCTCTGGTAATGAGCAGAAAACTGCGTCAGCCAAGAGTGCAACTAGCGTTACTAGACCTCCTAAGCAAGTTAAGGCACCGCAAGACGTGCCTAAGAAGGATACTTGGGAAGATTATAAGAGTCTAAGAGAAGCTCGCGCTGCGGGTGAGGATTACTATAGCAAGAACGGCAGGAAGATGGCCGCTGTACTCGCTTCAGACCTAGGAGAGGGGCAGTCTCTAACCGATTACATGAACAGCAAAAAACGCGGCGAAGTACAGAAACCTGCTAAGAAAATGATGAGCGGTGAAATGACTAAAAAGTACCGTGACGGCGGTTCGGTTCGCGGTGTTGGCAAAGCAACCAAAGGCATACGTGCCTGCAAAATGAGATAGGTAGGTAACATGATGAACAGAAGTTCTATGTCAAAACAAATGATGAGTGCTGGCGGAAAGCTAAACATGGTCAAGGGAAAAGACGGTAAGATGGTTCCCGACTATGCGGCTGACGGCAAGGGCAAGATGAAAGCTGGTGGAATGGCCAAGGCGTACGAAGTAGGTGGGGAAGTTATGAAAGACGCCGCGATGGATATGCCTGCGAAGCCCCCACGCCGTGCTATCGAAGCCCCTATGTCTGACGAACAGGCTAAAGAGGCTATAGCTGCATTAAAAATGGATAAGAAGTCGAAGGCTGATAAAAAGTCAAAGAATAAACCCGCTAAGAAAATGATGGCCGGTGGTATGACTAATAAGCCAAAGGCTAAAGTTCGTGGCTACGGTATGGCTCGTGGCGGCAAAGTTTGTAAGATGCGCTAATGCGTAATTATTACCGCAAAGAGACTAGCGCGTGTGGGTACAAGGAAGGCGGTACTGTAAAAGACGCGTGCTATAAGAAGGTAAAGAAGCAATATAAAGTGTTCCCGTCCGCATACGCCTCGGGAGCCATTGCTAAATGCCGGAAGAAAAAGGCTGGTAAGTAATGCGTAAGAAGATACGCAAGACAGAGAAAGGTGCTTCGTTAAAGCGTTGGTTCAAAGAGGACTGGAAAGACGTTAGCACTGGTAAGGCTTGTGGTCGAAAGAAGGGAGACGGGCGGGGCACTCCATATTGCCGTCCCAGCAAACGGGTATCTGAGAAGACTCCTAAGACCTCTGGCGAGATGTCTAGCGCCGAGAAGAAAAAGAAGGTAGCTGAAAAGAAAAGGTTAGGACAACCAGCAGGAAAGCCTAAACGAGTATCAGCTACTAAGCGGAGTAAAAAATAATGGGTATGGGCGTTAAGCACTACTTAAAAGACGGTAAAGAGCATAAGGGTGGGCTACACAAACACCCCGATGGGACTCTTATGACTGGAAAAAGTATGTCTAAAACCTCTAAAAAATTGTTCCACTACGGCAAGCTCTCTAGCAAAGCCAAAGTCAAAGCTAAATCAGGATGGGGTAAATAATGGCTACATCAGGAACTACCGCATTCGACATGGACTTCACGGAGATCGCTGAAGAAGCGTTTGAACGTGCTGGTCGTGAAATGCGTTCTGGTTATGATCTTCGCACTGCGAGACGCTCCATGAACCTGCTTACTATTGAGTGGCAGAACCGTGGCATTAACATGTGGACTATAGATAGCGGCACTATAAATCTAGTCAAAGGGCAGACCCAGTATGACTTGCCCGCAGACACTATAGACTTGCTAGAACAACAGATACGCACGGGCAGCGGTAACGCAGCAACACAGTCTGATCTCACCCTAAGTCGTATTAGTGTGAGTACTTACGCGTCTATCCCTAACAAGTTAACACAAAGTAGACCTATACAGATGTATATTGAGCGTTTACGCGACGCTCCTAAAGTTAATTTATGGCCTATACCTGACAACGACGATTATGTTTTGTACTACTGGCGTATGCGCCGTATACAAGACGCGGGTAGTGGTATACAGACTTCGGACATGAATTTTAGATTTTTTCCTTGTCTGGTAGCGGGATTAGCTTATTATATAGCTATGAAACTGCCTGAGATGGTTGACCGAGTGCCTTTATTAAAAGCTGTGTATGACGAGCAGTTTGAAATGGCCGCAGGAGAAGATAGGGAGAAGACCTCGGCTAGGTTTGTACCCCGCATAGGGTACGTATAACTATGGGCGCTCAATTTGCTTCTAGTAAAAAAGCCATTGCTTATTGCGATGTATGTGGATTTCAGTACAAACTAAGAGAGTTGAAGAACCTCGTAGTTAAGAATAGAGACACTAACATAAAAGCGTGTCCTGAGTGTTGGAACGAAGATCAGCCACAGAACAGATTAGGGGAATTTCCAGTACACGATCCCCAAGCATTACGTGATCCACGCCCTGATACTAGTTTAGGTGAGTCAGGAGATCACAGCAGTAGAGATACCCAGTGGGGTTGGAACCCAGTAGGCGGAGGATTTGATCCCTATAATTTAACTCCCAACGCGCTAACAATAGCTGGTAATATAGGGCAAGTTACAGTAATAACTTAATAGGAACGAGATAATGAAAGAGATAAAAGTAATTAAAGCCAGAGGCGTACAGCCATGCCCCGGTGCGCCCAAGACAGATATGAAAGGCGTTAAGACTTCCGGCATCAAAGTGCGCGGCACTGGCGCGGCGATTAAAGGTACTATGGCTCGCGGCCCAATGGCGTAAACTATGAATTACACAGAACTGAAAGCTAATATCCAAGACATTTGTGAGAACACATTCACAGATGACCAGCTTGCTATGTTTACGCAACAGGCAGAGCAAAAGATATATAACTCAGTTCAGATACCCGCGCTACGTAAAAATGTTACAGGTACGCTATCTAACGGTAATCAATATTTAGGTATGCCCTCCGACTTTTTATGGTCGTATTCTTTGGCGGTTATAGACGGTAGCGGTAACTATACGTTCCTTCTGAACAAAGACGTTAATTTCCTACGCGAAGCCTACCCTAATAACACAAGCACTGGGTTACCAAAACACTACGCGTACTTTGATGACGACTCGTTCATGCTTGGGCCTACTCCCGATGCGGCGTATAGTATGGAGCTTCACTACGGGTATTACCCTCAGACTATAGTTACCGCAGGTACTACGTGGCTGGGAGATGAATTTGACTCCGCACTGTTAAACGGTGCGTTAGTAGAAGCAATACGATTTATGAAAGGCGAACCAGATATTGTATCTAATTACGAGAAAATGTTTGGGTTGTCTATAGGGTTACTAAAGAATCTTGGTGACGGTAAGTTACGTGAAGATACATATCGTTCTGGACAATTCAGAACACCAGTTAGTTGAGGAACTAAAAAATGGCAATAACACAAGCAATGTGTACTTCTTTTAAAATCGCTCTGTTAGACGGAGAGATGGATTTTAGTAGTAACACGTCCCAAACTTTTAAGATCGCGCTGTATACGTCGAGTGCAACTTTAGGCGCTGCTACCACCGCGTACGCTGTTACTAATGAAGTGTCGGGTACCAACTACGTTGCGGGAGGAAATACACTTACTATTTCCGCTAACCCTGCGGCGACGGGTACTACAGCGTTCTTAGACTTTGCAGATACTACGTGGGCAAATGCCACTATCACTGCTCGCGGCGCTCTTATTTACCAAGTGGGCGGTACAAACCCTGCGGTTGCAGTGCTGGATTTCGGTGCGGACAAAACGTCTACCGCTGGTGACTTTACTGTGCAGTTCCCTGCTGGCGACGCTACAAACGCTATTATACGTATCGCTACGTAGGGCACTTAGATGCCGTCTTCTGTTGAATACGCAGGTTGGGGTAGCGGTGCTTGGGGGCAAACTCCTTGGGGCACCGACCTAACCATTGTATCCGTTGACGGCGTAGAAGCAGTCGGGGTAGTTGGTACTTTAACAGTAGTAGCAGAAGCAAACGCCCCTGTAACTGGGGTAGAAGCAGTAGGTGTAGTTGGTACTGTAGCAGTAGACGCTGAAGCAAACGTCCCTGTAACTGGGGTAGAAGCAGTAGGTGTAGTTGGTACCGTAGCAGTAGACGCTGAAGCAAACGTCCCTGTAACTGGGGTAGAAGCAGTAGGTGTAGTTGGTACCGTAGCAGTAGACGCTGAAGCAAGCGCCCCTGTAACTGGGGTAGAAGCAGTAGGTGTAGTCGGTACCGTAGCAGTAGACGCTGAAGCAAACGTCCCTATAACTGGGGTAGAGGCAGTAGGTGTAGTCGGTACCGTAGCAGTAGACGCTGAAGCAAACGTCCCTATAACTGGGGTAGAGGCAGTAGGTGTAGTTGGTACTATTGCTATAGCGTTAGGGGTAACCATACCCGTTACTGGGTTAGTAGCCTACGCTCAACTAGGCACGGTAGTAGCCGCCGCTGATGCAGATGTACCCGTAAGTGGACTATCCGCTGTAGGTAAAGTGGGGCAAGTAAACGTATGGGGAGAAGTAGATGACAACCAAGACCCGAACTGGCAGAATATAGACGATAGTCAGGGCGCTGGGTGGAATCCTATAACAGACACACAAGTCCCGAGCTGGCAGGATGCAAGTAGCACTCAAGATGGTAGCTGGGACTCTATAACCGATACACAAGACCCGAATTGGGAAAATATAGCCGCATGAGGTTGAACAGATGACAACGCAATATACTCCGATCCTAAAACTCGCACTCCCAGTGCAGGGCGAACTTAGTGGTACATGGGGAGATGTAGTAAACGATAACATAACCTCCATGATCGAGCAGGCTATTGCCGGACGCTCAGTCGTAGACACTTGGGCTGCTAACTCCCACGTTCTGACTACCGCCAATGGTACTGCCGCTGAATCTCGTGCAGCCATGTTGTCTTTGACCGACACAGGTACGGCATTAACCGGAGCAGGTAGCGTAGTCTGTCCGGCTCTAAGCAAAACGTACATCGTTAAGAACGGCACGGCTCAAGTAATTACCGTCAAGACAGCCTCTGGCTCTGGTATTGCAGTCCCCGTAGGCAAAACAATGCTTGTGTACTGCGACGGTACCAACGTACTAGAAGGCGTAGATCATGTAGTCACGCTCTCTGCGGGCACTCTTACTATCACCGGTCTTACTACTTTCGCCTCCCTTAAAGGTGCTGACGCAACAACAGTTACAGGCATTCTTGACGAAGATAACATGGCGTCGGATAGCGCTACTAAACTTGTTACCCAGCAGTCTGTAAAGGCGTATGTTGACGCTCAAGTTGGTACAACAGACACTCTAGCTGAAATACTTGCTATTGGTAACACCACCGGATCAAACGACATTGATGTAGACGCTGCTCAAAAAGTTCAATTCCGTGACGCATCTATATACATTAACTCTAGTATTGACGGCCAGCTTGATATTGTTGCAGACACTGAGATTCAGATAGCCACTGCAACCGTAGACCTTAACGGTAACTTAGATGTTTCTGGCACAGCCCTTGTTACTGGAACCTTAGACGTTGTGGGTGCGGCTACCTTCACTACTGAAATCACAGCCAACGGCGGCATAGCACTAGGCGACAACGACAAGGCTACCTTTGGTGCTGGTGATGATCTACAGATTTATCATGATGGGTCTAACTCTATTATTAAGGATGGTGGTGCTGGAGACCTTCAGATAAGAGCCGCAAACTTTAAGCTCAATAATGCAGAATATACCACAACAATGCTAGAGGCATACGTTGGAGGCGCTGTTAGCCTTTGGTATGACAACTCATCAAAACTAGCCACCACCACCACAGGCATAGACGTTACTGGCACAGCCACGATGGATGGTTTGACTGTTAGCGGCTCACAAAACTCAAAGGTTGCGTATTTTGATGATTCCTCTGAGGGAGGGTATCGTCAGCTTCAGTTCACGTCTTCAAACAATGGTCAATACTGGGATATAAACTCACAAGGTACTTCTGGCGGTTTAGGCGGGGTTCTTTCTCTCAGTACTAGAAGCATAGAACGCTTCCGCATAGCCTCAGACGGCTCACTCAGCACCCCAACATTAGGAATCTCTAACGTCCGCTTTGGCGTAAACGCAGGTAACTCCATTGTCTCCGGTGGTAATTATAATACTGTCGTGGGTGATGAGGCAGGTACTGCTATTACTACCGCTTCTTGGAATTTGGCAGTAGGTTACAATTCTTTAGCACTTAGCACCACTGGCGCGCAGAATGTAGCATTAGGTGCATATTCTTTAGACGCCAATACAACTGCTTCTTTTAACACAGCGGTGGGGGTGCACTCTCTTGGAGCTAATACAACAGGTGGTAGTAATGTTGCTGTTGGTAAAGGAGCTTTAGAGTCAAACACCACAGCTTCTAACAACACCGCTGTAGGCTATAGCTCTTTAGGTGCTAATACTACAGGAGCTAACAACGTAGCTGTAGGGCGTGAAACCTTACTTTCAAACACTACTGGTGCTTTAAACACCGCTGTAGGTAGTACAGCCTTAGATGCTAACACCACAGGAGGCTCTAACACTGCCATTGGTCAGGCGGCTTTGGGAGCAAACACAACAGCAAGCAACAACACGGCTGTTGGCTATAGCTCTTTAGGTGCTAACACAGATGGCCATTCTAACGTAGCCCTTGGTGCTAGTGCGTTATTGGCAAACACCACGGGCGACCAAAATACCGCCGCGGGCTTTGAATCTCTTAAAACGGCTACTACCGCAGGAAACAACACCGCCTTTGGGTATAAGGCTTTACGACTAAACACTTCAGGCAATTCCAACACAGCGGTTGGGGTAGTGGCTTTAACCGCCAACACCACAGCGGTAGATAATACAGCAGTGGGCTATGGGGCTTTAACGGCCAACACCACCGGCGACCGGAATACCGCAGTCGGTAGAAATTCTCTTGCGAGTAATGTAGACGGCGATAGGTCTGTGGCCGTGGGTTATGATGCTCTTTCTACTCAAGACCCTGCATCTAATGTCGATATGTATAACGTAGGGGTGGGTTACGGAGCAGGAGCCGCAGTAACCACAGGCGTTCAAAACACCCTCATTGGTGGTCTAGCGGGTGATGCTCTTACTACGGGTGTAGGTAATGTTGTGATAGGCGCTTATGCAGACACAACTGCGGCAGACTCAAACTATGCAAATGTCGTGGGCTACAATGTTACTGGCGCAGGAGGCTATACTACTCTTGGACAAGCGGGTTCTGACATAAGAGCCGCACACGGTACAGCAACTTGGGCTACAGTATCCGACGAACGATACAAGAAAGACATTGAGGACTGTACAACAGGTTTGAGCTTTATCAACGCTCTACAGCCTCGTACTTGGAACTACAAGACTCTTGGTGAACTGCCAGAAACCTTTAACGCCTATGAAGCTGATTCAACTGAAGTATTTAAGAACACTCAAACTAACCACGGTTTTATAGCTCAAGAAGTTAAGAGTGCTATTGACGCGGAGAGTGGCTTAAAGGATGGGTTTAGACTTTGGGATGACAGAGAAGACGGCTCTCAGGAAGTAGCAGAAGCAGCACTAATACCAATACTTGTTAAAGCTATACAAGAACTCACCGCAAGACTTGAAACCCTAGAAGGATAAATAAAATGGAAGACAGAACAACCGACCAACTAGCACAAGACTACTCAGCAATGGGTGATAGCGTAAGCCTTATAACATCTATTATCGCCGGAGACTCTATGGCAGAAGATGATGCAGCAGACCGCCAAGGCTGTGTAGATCGCAACACGCAGCACCTAGAGCTTATGGTAGCTAAAGAGGACTGGGGCAGCGAAGACATGGCCGCAGTAAACGGAGCTATTTTAGCGGGCAAAGGATACAACGCATCACTAGAAGCAGGAGAATAATCATGGCAGTAACTTGGACAATCGCAACACTAGAACGCAACTCATCTGATGACGGTGTAGTTGTAGCACATTGGCGCGCTAGCGATAGCGAAACAGTAGGCGAAGTAGAACACTCAGGCAGCTCTTATGGCACTTGTGGCTTTACGCCTGACAGCACTGCTAGCGGCTACACAGCCTATGCAGACATCACAGAAGCTCAGGCTGTTGAGTGGGTCAAAGCATCTATGGGCGACGAGGCTGTTGAAGCTCTTGAGTCTAGCATTGCTGCTCAGATCGAAGAGTCTAAAGCACCAGCAACTACCGCTGGCGTACCTTGGTAATGGGTATGCTATTAGACCTTTATGTACTTGCAACAAGCCTAGTATCAATCGCTAGTGTCATTTGCAACTACACAGAAACTCCAAAGGACGATGAGATTGTTGCAAAAGCCTATAAGGTTTTGGAGCAGTTCGCTTTCCTAAACAACAAAGCTAAACAGTAACTTAACAGGAGATATAACATGGGCGAGAAAAAAACAACTCCCATATCGATAAACGATAAAGAATACACGTTTGAAGACATGACTGAGCAGCAGCAGGTGATGGTAAATCACTGTAATGACTTAGACAGAAAGATTAAGTCCACTCAGTTTAACCTTGACCAATTGTCAGTGGGCAAAGACGCATTTATTAATATGCTAGTCGCTGACCTTGAGAAAGTGGAAGAAACTGAAGAGTAACTATGTTACTAGCCTTTGCGTTGATCGTTACAGTAAACGGTGAGGTTGACGCAAAGGCAACAAGTTACTGGCGCAGTTTAGAAAGATGTAGGTGGTTCGCAGAAGAGCTTACCGCACAAGGCATAAGAAGACGTTACCACACGCCAGTAATGGCTTATTGCATCCCAAAATATGTAAACCCTAATAAGGTTCCAGTACACGATTAAAGGCTCCATAATGGCAACTGTAAAAGAAGCGTTACTTAAACTTGAAGCCCACGAAAGAGAATGTACTGTGCGCTATACCAACATAGAAAGACGCTTAGATTCAGGTAGCGAAAGGTTTAAAAGGTCTGAACTTATGCTATGGGGTATGTACCCACTAATAATTGGGTTGTTTATTGTAGAGAGGTTATAGATGGCGATTTTATCAAGTCTTATCGGCCCAGTTACAGGTCTTCTTGACAAATTCATAGAAGATAAAGATCAGCGCAATGCTTTGGCGCATGAAATTGCAACAATGTCACAGAAATACGCGCAAGAAAGTGTCATGGGGCAGTTAGGTGTCAACAAGGTTGAAGCGGCTCACAAGTCCTTATTCGTAGCCGGATGGCGTCCATTCGTGGGGTGGGTAGCTGGAGTTGGCCTAGCCTATAACGTAATTATTGCTCAAATACTTGGTATCTGGTTTACCGTGCCAGAAGTTGACCCTTCATTATTAACCCCCGTGCTTATGGGCATGTTGGGTATGGGCGCAATGAGGTCTTACGAGAAGGCCAAAGGCGTGCAAAGAGAGAAATAATGCTAGCCGAAATAGCGGCAGCTAATGCTGCATTTCAAGTCATTAAAGGAGCCTTGTCCAACGGCAAAGAGCTTTATGATGTTTCGGCTAAAGCCACGGAATATTTTGACAATAAGTCAGCCATTGTTAAGAAAGCTCAGAAGGGTGGAGGCAAAGAAGAACTCCAGTGCTTTATGGAGCTTGAAAAGATCAAAGAGCAAGAAGAATGGCTCAAAGAGTACATGATCTACGCAGGAAGAGCAGATATGTACAAAGACTGGCTACAATTTCAGTCTAAGTGCAAAAGAAATAGAGAAAGAGCAGAGCGTATACGCAAAAATAAAATAGCAAGTAACATAGCACTTTTTTGGGCTGTATTGCTTTGGGGTACAGGAGGATTAGTTATACTGCCTTTGAGCTTATACATAGCGTTTAAAATATTTGGAGTCATATAGAAATGAAGTACTTTAAAATAGGAGAGTTTGATTGCCAAGAAACTGGCGAAAACGCTATGGACACTGGGTTCCTTAAAGTACTAGAGCATTTGCGTGAGGTCTGTGACTTCCCGTTTATAATTAATAGCGGGTACAGGTCACCTAACCATAGTATAGAAGCTGCAAAGGTTGCGGCAGGTAAAAAATTAGGAACTCATGCACAAGGCATAGCCGCTGATATTAAAGTATCTGGAGGCGCACAACGCCTAGCTATAGTAAAACATGCGTCAGCTATGGGAATGTCCGTGGGGGTTGCAAAAACCTTCGTACACGTTGACACTCGTAAGACTGAGCCAATGTGTTGGTGCTACTAGGAAATAATCATGCCACTTAAAAAACTAATACTAAAGCCCGGAATTAACCGCGAGAACACTCGATACACTAGTGAAGGTGGTTGGTACGACTGCGATAAGATACGATTTCGCCAAGGTACGCCGGAAAAGATTGGTGGGTGGCAGCGTATATCAGCTACTACATTCCTAGGTGTATGCCGCTCTTTATGGAACTGGGTTACCCTAGGTAGTCAGAACCTGATCGGCGTAGGCACTAATCTGAAGTTCTATATCGAGAACGGTGGTGCTTACAACGACATCACACCCTTACGTGCTACTGTAACCCTGACTAGCCCGTTTGAGACTACTAGTGGTTCGCCTATAGTAGAGGTTACTGACGCTAGCGGCGGGTACTCTGACGGTGATTTTGTTACCTTTAGTGGTGCAAGTGCTGTAGGTGGCCTCACTCTAAACGCCGAGTATCAGCTAACTGAAACTACTACTGCTAACGTGTATACGGTTGATGCGGGCACTAACGCAAGTTCAAGTGCTACAGGGGGTGGTACGGTAACGGCTGCATATCAGATAAATGTTGGCCCCGCGTTTGTTGTTCCCCTAGTAGGTTGGGGCGCAAGTAGCTGGGGTTCTGGTACGTGGGGCATTGGTACTACCTCTACCGACTCTATACGCCTGTGGAGCCAAGCTAACTTTGGTGAAGACCTTATCTTCGGGCCGCGTAATGGCTCTATATACCTCTGGGATGCCACAAACGGGCTAACCACTAGGGCAGTAGCTCTTACAGGCACGGAAGTACCAACGTCACAAAAACTCATTCTAGTGTCTGACATTAACAGGTTTGTGTTTTGCTTTGGCGCAAATGAGATTTTCTCCTCTACTGTCAACCCCATGCTAGTTCGTTGGTCAGACCAAGAAGATGCTACTAACTGGTCACCTGCGGCAACTAACCAAGCGGGCGACCTTATACTATCTAACGGCACACAGATCGTTGCTGCTAAACAAGCACGTCAAGAAGTACTAGTGTGGACTGACTCTGCCCTATACGCGTTACAGTACGTTGGTGCCCCCGCTGTGTGGACTGCACAGTTAGTCGGTGAGAACATCTCTATCGCTGCACAAAACGCTGTGGCCTACGCTAACGGCGTGGCTTACTGGATGGGTAAGGACAAGTTCTACATGTACGATGGCCGTACTCAACCCCTACAGTGCGACTTACGCAAGTTTATATTCAACGATTTTAATACAGAGCAGTACGAGCAGGTGTTCGCAGGGACTAACGAGTCGTACCACGAGATTTGGTGGTGGTATTGTTCTACAGACTCTAACGTGTCAGACCGTTACGTAGTTTATAACTACCTAGAGCAAGTATGGTACTACGGTACTATGAGTCGTACGGCATGGCTTGATTCGGGGTTAAGAAACTACCCACTAGCTGCTACGTACAGTAACAACTTGGTTAACCACGAGCAGGGTGTTGACGACAACGAAACAGCAGTCACTGCGGCTATACCTGCGTACGTATCCTCTGCACAATTTGATCTGGAAGACGGGCATCAGTTTGCCTTTATCTGGCGCATACTACCGGACATTACGTTTGATGGCTCTGAAGTAGGCTCTCCTATGGCTACCATGACGTTGTTGCCCTTGCAGAACTCCGGTTCGGGGTATAATGACCCAGCCTCTGTAGGAGGCTCTAATAGTGGAGGGATTACGCGTACTGCTACGTTACCCGTAGAGCAGTTTACAGGGCAGATATTCACACGCGTACGTGGACGGCAGCTTGCTATAAAGGTAGAATCTAGCGAGATTGGAGTTACTTGGCAGTTGGGTAGCCCGCGTATAGATATGCGAGCAGACGGGAGACGGTAATGGCTGTAGACAATACTAGGTACAATGTACCTTTTCGTGCGCCAGCTCTGCCTTACCCCCCGCAGGTATACGACCAACAGTCGTTTGAAGAGTTTAACAAAGTACTACGTATCTACTTTAACCAGTTAGATAACGCACTGAGAAACGCTATGGCAGTTCAAGAACCCTACGAGTTGCAAGTATCTAAAGGCCAGATTGCAGGTGCTACTTCGTTCTATAAGTTCGGATTTAACCCTGACATAGATGGCACTGAAGAGACTATATGGGGTACGGGAGGTAATTACCCTTACCTTACATCCGCCTCCACGGTGTATATAAGTAGTTCTAGCACTGCCGATTCTAACGGGGGTACGGGCGCTAATACGGTAACTGTAGAAGGTGTAGATGGTAGTTACAACGCTAAGAGCGTAACTGTGAACATGAACGGCCAGACTCAGGTGCAGGTAGGCGATGCTAGCTCGTGGTTACGTGTTAACAGGATATTCGTAGTTACCTCTGGTAGTGGGGGCACTGCTGCGGGAGACATATACGTAGCTAACAGTGGAGTAAGTTCTGGAGTACCCACAGGCGTTACGTATGCGAGCGTTACACAGGGAGACAACCAGTCGCAGATGGCGGTATATACTGTCCCTGCTGGACACACTTTGTACCTAGATGACGTTAGCTTTACCGCTGCATTGGGCATAGCGTCTAAGAATGTTACAGTTAAATTTGTACTACGTAACTTTGGCACTGACACGTTTAGGACTGGAATTATAGAGACTGTGCAGAGTAACAGCCTGTTAGTCCCTTTTAACTACCCGTTTGCTATACTAGAAAAAACAGATGTTGAGTGCCGTGCATTTTCGGACACTACCAACGTAGAAGTCAGCGCATCCTTCCAAGGCGTGTTAATAGCTAATTAAAGGGCATCTATGAAGACTTACGACAGCAAGAAGAAAAAACTTCCTAGGTACGAAGTACTCATGCGTTTCGCTGAAAACGTAGGTACGGGAGACATCCCTATAAAAGCCGCTATGGTATCCGTAGCGCAAGAATTAGCCATGCCTAACGCTAGTGTTGTGCAATTTGGTAACACAGTATTCGGTGGGCACAGCCGTAAGGGTGGCACTAAGATGATGGGCAGAGTGTTTAACGTGGACACCGCTGAAAACTTTGTCGCTAACATGTTGCAATATGTAGAGTACCTACAAGAAAAAGGTATAACGCATTATGTCGTGCAATTTGATAAATCTTATGGTGAGAAGTTAATGCCCGTACTAAAAGAGCTAAAAGATTTAATTACTCCTGCTGGCGGCAATATCCATGTAGGTATTACCGAAGACGATAAGTACGCGGTGTTCGTGCTAATACCTGAGATGGAGTCTTAGTATGAGTTTTGTAGTAGATGCCATTAAAGACATAGGAAGTTGGATCGACGATGAAATTTGGGAACCCATAAAAGACGTAGGTTCTTGGTTAGACGACGAAATATTTCAGCCTGTTATTAAGACGGTAGAAGATCAGATACAGGCGATCATTGACGACCCTGTAAAAGCCGTACTTAAAGCTGTAGCCGTAGCTACAGGGCAAGCTGCGTGGGCTTTACCTTTAATTGAGGGCGCAGATGCTATAGATGAAGGCGGTAATATTGGCGATGCTTTGAAGGCTGCTGCTGTATCGTATGTGTCTATGCAAGCTGGCGACGTAGCAGGAGAATTTGCAGCGGGAGTTGGGGAGTCAGTAGGTAGCGTAATATCCAATGAAGCTGTAAGTGCGTTTGTAACCGAAGCAGTTACCGCAGGTACTAGAGAAGCTATCGGAGCAGTTATAACGGGACAAGACCCTTTGGACGCATTTTTGTCGGGGGGTGTGAGTGTCGGAGTTGGTAGAGTCCTTGGAGAGATTAATGACCGTACAGGCGGGGCACTAGACAAACTAGAAGAGTTAGGTGAGTTTAGAGAAGACGATCCTAACACTCCTATAGTCTATGACGACGACGGCAAAGTAATATCTGGAGACGAATCCCAGTCCGTAGGTAGTATAGTTAGAGATTTAGTGCAGCAGGGTGTTACTGATCAGCTAGCTACTGGAGAGATTAACGAAAGACGTATGGCGGGCATAATCTCGTCTGCGGTTGTTACCACGAAAGTAGTGTCAGACCTCGTAGGGGACTATGTAGGCGACGATAACGCTCTGTTTAATACCAAGATGCTGACTGTATCCGTACAAAATGCCCTGAATGTCGCTATGACTGAAGGAGACGTGTCAGAAGCATTTATGGTTAGTCTGGCCAGACAGATTGGTTATGCGAGCGTAAAGGCTTTAAACGAGGGTACATTCCAACAAGAGTTTGGAGACGCGTGGGACAGAGTAACGGGTAAGTTTGCAACCTTAAACGATCAAGGGCTATTGGTAGAAGGAGCCGTAGATGCGCATACTGCCGTTGTAGATGAGATAAACGACATTGCCCAACAGATTAAAGAAGGGTCTGAAGAACTGCTTCGCTTAAAAGGTATACCGCAAAAAATCCTACAAGGTTCTGATGGCCCTATGCGTATGTCTAGGATAGAAAGAACTAGGTTAGAACTCGCACAGGATAATGTACTTATCTACGAAGCGAAGTTTCAGGAATTAGTGACTAACGAGCTTGCCCCTAGATTAGAGGTGTTAAACCCTTTATATGACAGCACTGCTGCGGATTACCAAACAGCCGTAGATAATTACACTGAGACTTATGCTACGTTAGAGGAGTCTACTCAAGAACTTAACGGGGCTTTAGCGCCTGCGTTTGCCGGTATTAATCAAGCCACAGTTGAAAACATAAGCCCTGATTTTGACGCTGAGTTCTACGCCGAGCAGAACGGTATAACTAAAGAAGAGGCGTACGACCACTATTTAACCGAAGGATTGTTTAGCAACCTACCTTCTAACCAGACTACTCTTACGGCACAGAACTCTGCGGCGGTAAATGGCGTAATAAATGCTGCCGCAAAAACAATAGGGTTAGATGCCTCTCAGTTAACTGATGCCCAAAGAAAAACTATAAGCGAAAAACTTACTACTATGGCTGGGTCGGGAAGCATATCAGACATACCCGAACAGAACGCTGTACAAGGCTTACTAAGCTCTATTAACAACCCCGATGGTACGGGCGAAGAGTTCTTTAAAGCTACACAAAATAATGACGGTAGCTGGGACTACGAGTATTCTTCTACTTCTAGTACGTTTGGTAAAGCTGAAGGAGTAACCAACGCAGATATACGCGACGGTAAGGCAGAACTAGTAATAGACCCTGACACAGGACAACGCGTTTGGACGAATGTACCTACGGAATCTCACTGGAATGAACATTTAGGAGACATAGTTCAGACAGACTCAGAGACAGGCGAGCAGTTCTATATGGATGCTGATGGCAACCGTATGAACGTAATGGACGTACCTGATGTAGACATAGATGCAGTAAACGCAGCTAACCCTAACGCGGGGATTGGGTCTGGAAACGACACCCTGCAAGATTTAGCAGAAAACGACCCTCAAGCCTTTACTGACGTAGTAAACGATAACAACCTTTCAAACCCAGACACAGGGGCTACCCCCGCACCTGACTGGTTATTACAGGCACTGGCAGACGGAGCTACCTACCTACAAGGTGATGAAGACACCGCGCCTGCTAGCGAAGCTGTTCAGAATGCGTACGCTAACGGTATACGAGCAACCGCAGGGATAATCGAATCGTTTAATGGCTTTGCTACCGCGTTTGGTTCTGACCCTGCGGGTACCGCAGCGGGTAAGTTTGCTGCTGATATGGCTAAGATTGGAGAAGGCGCTAACACCGCAGGATACAAAGAAGCCGTTGGCGGTATGCGGGAGTTCCAAGCGGGGCTAGAGCGTAAAGACGACCCTAATACTCCTATAGTCTACGACGAAAACGGTGAGTATGTATCTGGAGACGAGAGTAAGAAGAGTCTTTGGGAAGGTGCGCAGGGTATATTTAAAACCGCAGCTAACCACCCCGCAGCATTCTTTGGAGAATACGTATCCGTAGAGTTCATGCAGGAAGCAGCGCCGTTATTAGTGGGCGGTCTAGCTACTCTAGCAGGCCGAGCTACGGCAAAAGTCTTAGGTGCTGGACTTACAAAGGAACTATCGCAAGAAGCCGCACAAGCAATAGGTAGAAAAGCAGGTCTTACCGCTGCCGCAGCCACTGATGTAGCAGAAGCATGGGGAGGCACCGCAGGTGGTGCGTACGAGCAAGGCCACGCTACCTTTATGAAGATGGCGGGTAAAGAAGCAGACATATTAGAATTATCTGGCCCTGCTAGAGATGCTTTCTTAGCTGCGCAAGATATAAAAGCACGGGAGTATGCCCTAAATTTAGCTATTAATTCCGGTAACGTAGCAGGAGTCATGGCTATAGGTTCTCTTGCCGTAGGTGGCATGGCACTTGAGAAGTTGTTTATAAACGGAAAGCCTCCTGTAGAGTTTAAAGGGCTGTACAACGAAATATCAAGGCGGTTGTCAGAAGGCGCTACAATAACTGTTAAAGAAGGCGTAACAGAAGCCTTTGAAGAAGGCGCGGCTACCGGATACACGTCAGGAAGGCTATCGCTAATAGACCCTGATATTGATGTAATGGGGGATGTTGGAGCCGCCGCTGCGTTAGGAGGGATAGTAGGAGGTACTATATCTGGAGGCATATACAGCATAGCGTCTACAGGTGACTTTGTATCCGACCTAGTAATAAGTAATAACCCTGATGCGTTAGAGCTTCTAAACAACTCCGAAAACTACAGCCAAGAAGAATTACAGACCAAGCTAAACAATTTCTTGGGCGACCCACAAGTTGCCACCGATGCAATGAACTTCTTGTACGACGAAGTTTACACAAGCACTGCCGAAGCTGTTGATGCACTAGAATCGCTAGGGCTACCTTACACACCTGAAGACGTTACCAATACCACAGGATCAACCCCCGATGCCGACTTAGATGATGAGTTAGCTTCGTACTGGGCAATGGCCTATGGCAATGATAACGACAGTGACGGGGATGGCATACCTAACAACCAAGACCCTAACCCTAGCAGCCCGTATACCGATGCTGAAACGCCCCCCTCTGCTGACCCTGTTGATCCTCAAATAGAAGCAGATAGATTAGCCGCTGAAGCCGAAGCAGATAGGTTAGCCGCTGAAGCACAAGCAGAAGCAGATAGGTTAGCCGCTTTAGCCGCTGAAGCCGCCACACAAGCAGAAGCAGATAGATTAGCCGCTGAAGCAGCCGCAGCCCAAGCCGAAGCAGATAGGTTAGCCGCCGAAGCTGAAGCCGCAGCTCAAGCCGAAGCAGAAAGACTCGCTAAAATAGAAGCAGATAGATTAGCCGCTGAAGAAGAAGCAGATAGATTGGCCGCTGAAGAAGAAGCAGCTCAAATAGAAGCAGATAGGTTAGCTGCGGAGGAAGAGGCAGGAGGTAGGTGGGTAGACTTGGGGCCATACGGCGGTCGTGTATGGATAAGCAACGATGGCACTATTACTTCCGGGCCTCCTTCTGATGTTGATCCTCAAATAGAAATAGATAGGTTAGCTCAAGAAGAAGCAGATAGGTTAGCTCAAGAAGAAGAAGCAGCCGCAGCGCAAGCCGAAGCAGATAAGTTAGCTCAAGAAGAAGCAGATAGGTTAGCTCAAGAAGAAGCAGATAGATTAGCTGCTGAAGAAGAAGCAGATAGATTGGCCGCTGAAGAAGAAGCCACTAGATTGGCTGCTGAAGAAGCCGATAGATTAGCTGCTGAAGAAGAAGCTGCACGGTTGGCTGAAGAAGCTAGATTAGCCCAAGAAGAAGCAGATAGATTAGCTGAAGAAGCTAGATTAGCGGATATAGCTGATAGAGAAGCCGCGCAAGAAGCCGCTAGATTAGCCGCAGCAGAAGCTGCACGGTTGGCGGAAGAATCTGCTGTAGCTAGAGATGCCATAGCAACGGGTGAAAGAGATGCTATTGCTGGTAGGGTAGGTACCCGTGCAGTAGAAGATGACCCTAATACAGAAGAGGATGAATCTGCTGATGCTACAGGTATATACAAAGAGATAGAAGACCTATTAGCTCAAGGTGATAGCATAGAAGAAGCTATTGCTAAAGTCGCAGGTGATTTGGGTGAAACTGAAGAAGCTATACTAACTGCTTTA
>Ga0222688_1000076_pt1 | contig 29747 bp, 38 predicted proteins | sample AntAcemetage1165_FD_181151 | JGI IMG/M metagenome (GOLD analysis project Ga0222688, IMG submission 181151) | Saline water microbial communities from Ace Lake, Antarctica - #1165 | ecosystem: Environmental > Aquatic > Non-marine Saline and Alkaline > Saline | place: Antarctica: Ace Lake... | reverse complement strand
ATCTGACGCTAACGACGGCCACGTTCTACGCCTACGAAATGCCGGTCAGCGTGATTCAGTCAGGGCTAGCGACGCCAACAAACATAACGGCAGCCACTGGTATTGTGTTGTCAGGGGTCACACACACTGGGGCAATCATTCCGACAGTGTCAACAGTTACTGATGGAGCTAAGTCGTTGACTGCCCTATCGACCGTAACATGGACACCGACGATTGCAGGATATATTGATGTGGCTGTGAGTAGTCGTAATGCTGTGACGCCACCGACGGTTGCAGAATTCAACGCACGGACAATACTTGCAGCAGCCTACTTTGATCCTGCGGTCGATACAGTGGCTCGCGTGACGCTGGTCGACACAACGACAACTAACACTGATATGCGTGGCACCGATGGGGCCAACACAACAGCACCAGCCACGCCCGCGAACGTATCAGCAGTGACGACCACACTGGCCGCGTTGCTGCCAGCCGCTTTGGTTGGTGGCCGGATCGATGCCAGCGTGGGTGCTGTTGCAACTGACGCAATCAACGCGGCAGCAATTGCAGCAGATGCGGTGACTGAGATCCAAGTAGGCCTAGCGACAACATTGGAACTCGCCAAAGTCCCGAAGGTTGGTGGGACTCATGTTTACACGCAGGTATCCGCCGACAGCGGTGCTAAGACAGCGAACGTGTCTATCAGCGACGTGGTGTAACCATGGCAGTAGAAAATGTATATGGCAAAGCAAGGGAGTACGACACCGATCTGGATATATTTGGAGTCGTCTTCACAGTAACAGACATAGTGCCTATAGGTTTTCGGCAGGAAGCCCTTGGGTACTACGTTGATGTCTCACCGAACGAAGTATTCATACCGGGCGGGACTAACGGATTTATAGGGGGTGGGTAATGAGCCGTGCAAGAACAATTGTAGTAAGAGAGGCATCCTCCGCATCAGTGATGTATAGGGTATCCACCGGGGGCGCCTATATCACTCAGGCGGGTGTGTCCAGTGTCCAGTATGCTATTATCAACGACGCTACGAAAGTTGTCATATCAGCACTATCTTCACTGACGGTTGCTGACGTTGTCTACGATGCCCTACAGACGGACTCGATGTGGACAGAGGATAACACTGGATACAACCTACGCCACGACATTGACCAGACGGTCTTTACAGACCCAAAGATTAGGTACCGATTAGAATACCTAATCACCCTAACGGGTGGCACCTCATTCTACCTCAGCCCACTGGTGGCTGTTCCACAGGAAATGTTTAGCAACTAAGGGTAATCATGGACTTCAAAGAAGCGGTAAAGACATTGGCTAACTTAGCTGATGGTAAGAGAGTAACAAAAAGGGAACGCCTCGAAGCATTGGAAGCGGTCAAGGTCACCCTGAGCACACCAGACAAGCCCCGACAAAAACCAAAACGAATTGAGATTTAAGTGCCAAACAACGAGAGGCAGCTAAAATACCAAGCGAGGAAGGATGCTGAGAAAGCAAACATTCCCGGTATGCCGCTACCTCTCAATATGGTGCGTAGGGATGGGTGTAGGTTTGACCTGCCCCTGTTCCTTACTACCTACTTCCCTCACAGCACAGGGCTAAAGCCATTCAGCCTTTCCCACCTAAGTGCCATCGAACGGATGCAGTATTCCATTCTGGAGGGTGGCTCAGTAGTCATGACTTGCTTCCCACGGGGGTTTGGTAAGACTACTATCTCAGAGAACGTGGCGCTGTGGGCCACCCTGTACGGGCACAGGAAGTTTGTGCCGATCATTGGGGCGGACAAAGGCTCAGCGGTAGATAACATCGCCTCACTGAAGTTTGAACTCACGGAGAACGACCTACTGGCGGAAGACTTCCCCGAAGTTGTGATACCGTTCAAGATGCTGGATAACAAGGCACAGCGGTGTGCCAACCAGAAGCACCAAGAGGAACTAACCTATATCCGATGGAACTCCGAGGAATTGGGGTTTGCATGGATTAAGGATAGCAATGGGAAATACCTAGAGAACAGCGGGGCGACCTTCCGATGTCTGGGTATCACCGGACGTATCCGTGGTATGTCTATAAAGTACCCTGATGGAACCAAGCAGAGACCCGACTTCTTTATTCTCGACGACCCACAAACCGATGAGTCCGCACTCAGCCCCACCCAGTGTGATAAGCGCCTTTCGATATACCAGAAATCAATTCTGCGCCTTGGTGGTCATAGCAAGCTGCTCAGTGGCATTATCAACGCTACAGTCATTGAGCCGGACGACATGGTCGATAACCTGTTGTCTCATGAGAAACATCCGGAAGTGGAAGGAATGAGGATTCCCATGCTAACCGCTATGGCGGACAGGCATGAAGAACTTTGGATGGACAGGTACTCGGAGCTACGACGAACGTACAACCCCGAAGACCCAAGAGACAGGCGGCGGGCGATCAACGAGGCCAACCAGTTCTACGCTGAGAATCAGTATGAAATGGATGAGGGGGCGGGGGCCACATGGCACCACTGCTTTGCTGAAGATGACGGTGAGCTATCAGCCATTCAACACGCCTACAACATTCTGATTGACGACGGTCCTGTGGTGTTCGCCTCAGAGTGTCAGAATGAACCAATCTCACGGCGACCCGTAGGGATTGAGTTCCTGACTGCTAAAGAGATCCTATCCACCCGAGTGGGTATGCACAGGCATATACCCAAGGGTGTAGAAACTATCGCCCTGCATATCGACGTGCAGAAGAGGGCATTGTACTACTGTGTTACAGGCTTCACAGATAACTTCACGATACACCCTATCGAGTACGGGATCTTCCCTGAGCAGCGTAGTACGGGCATGAGCTACTCTAGGGTGCGTAACACCCTACAGCGTAAGTACAAGGGCATGAGTGACGAAATGGTCCTCACGAACGCCATCAAGGACCTACTATCCAACCTGATGTCCAAGACATATCTTAGAGAAGATGGGCTTAGACTTAGGTGTGAGCTGGGGCTGGTGGACGGGGGCTACCAGACAGACTCTGTACATAAGGGAGTCTCGGAAGCGGGAATGCCTAACACATACGTCGCACACGGTCGAGGGATAAAGGCTGCGGATACTCCAATGATGAGCCTACCCCGACGTAGCGGCGAGAGAAGGAGTAAGGACCCCTTCGTACCTTGGAGGATGCTGCCGGACCAGAACAGACGGTCGGTCAAGTATATCCTCTTTTGTGCGAATAGTGCCAAGACCTTCACCCATAGACGAATCCGAACGGACCTCGGAGAGCCGGGATCATTTCAGCTACCTGCTGGAGACCATAGAGACTTTGCGTCGCACTTGAGCGACAGTGAATTCCCGACTGAAACCGAAGGGCCATATGGGAGAGTCATCGAATGGGGTGCAGTACCGGGTCGACCAGACAACCATCTATTTGACTGTTTGGTTGGCTCAGTAGTCGCCGGTGGAATTACAGGTAAATTAAAGTTTGGTGAGATAACACCGCCCCCTGCACCGAAGGTGAAGAAAGTAAGCTACTTATGAAAAAAGCCCAAAAAAAGGTCTCCGTTAAGAAGGCTCCTGCGGCCCCTGTGGCGGCTGTCACCTCCCTACCTACGGGATGCCCAAAGTGTGGGTGTACAGACAGAACCAATAAAGAATCCGTAATTAACAGGGATATCAAGGGCACAACCTTCACGGGGTTCACGTACACACAGGTTAAGTGGTCCTACGTCTCATGTAGGGAGTGTGGGGGGAGATACAGAATTGTTGAGTATTTACGGCCTACCTCTCGCGACCACGAGAGTGGTAGTGTTAACTAAAGCCACGTACGCACTATAATATGCTAGGAGTCAACAATGTCAGACGACCTTCAACAGCTTGAAGAAGACTACAAAAACCTGACCCAAGCTATCCGCATGGGTATCACCACCATTGTGGCGGGCGGGCAGACTACGGTTTTTGCAAGTATTCCAAATATGCAGCGGGTTGCTAGTCAGCTAGAAGCCCAGATCGCTGAGTGCAAAGGGGAGACCCCGCGTAAACCTCGCGTGTCATCCATCAACCTTTCGCGAGGCGTGTAATGTCCAAGAAGAAAAACAAGGCGAACAAGGTTAAAACCAGCTTTGCCAGTGGGTACGATGCGGTTGCATCGGTCGGCAAGCGAAAAGCAGCCAGCCCCATCCTGAAGAATGAGGATGAGTTCCTTCACGGCCAGCAACGTAAGGCGATGATTGGCACGGGCCAGACGCTTTACCGCAACTTTTCTATGGTTGCGTGGGCGGTACGGAAGCACCTCGACTACAACACAGATTTCAATTTTCAGGTCCGTTCGGAGAACGAGGAACTGAATGACCAGATTGAACTTCTGATGAAGGTATTCAGCAGGCCACATAACTGCGACTCCTCTCAGAGGTTCACTTTTTCACAGATGATCCGCACAGCGGAAATGAGACATATTCTGGACGGCGACTTCCTGTTCCTCAAGCGAACGAACGGAAGCCTTACTGCTGTTGAGGGTGACCTCATGCAGACCCCAGATGATGCTGAACCCGCTGAGAAGTGGTTCAATGGTTGCAGGGTAAACAATGATGGGCGGCCCCTACAGTGGGGCCTACACGCCCGTGAGCGGTATGGGCGGTACAAGTTTCTGCGGCGGGTGCCAGCCAAGAACCTCGTACACCTGGCCAGCTTTGATAGGTTTGACCAAGTACGTGGCGTGTCACCACTGGCCGCAGCCTACAACTCATTTCAGGACGTGTACGAGGGTGTTGACTACGCCCTCGCTAAGATGAAAGTAGAGCAGCTATTTGCTCTGGTCATTTCCTCTGCCAACGCCAACGGTACAGGAGAGTATACCAGAAACGGGGATGGCACCTATGATGTGGACTTCGGAAAAGGCCCCATCAAGATGGAGATGGATCAGGACGACACAGCACAGTTCCTGACCTCAGACAACCCCGGAAGCAATACTCAGGACTTCATCAGCTTAGTGTTGAGCATGGCCATCAAGGCTCTGGACCTTCCTATCAACTTCGTGGACGAATCCCGAACGAACTTCTTTGGATCACGGGCAGCTTGGATGCTGTATGACAGATCCTGTAAAGCCAAGCGTGACGTGGTGCTTGAGTCACTTCGGCGTATCACAGTCTGGAAGCTACAGCAGTGGATCATATCAGGTCTACTTGTACTTCCCGACGGGATGACTGTCAACGATGTTCCGTTCGAGTGGGTACACAGGGGTATGCCTTGGTGGGACCCCGTCAAAGAGATATCAGGTGATGTTATGGCTATTCAGGCAGGTCTGGATAACCCATACAGAATCTGCAAGGAACGTGGCAGGGGTGAGTTTGATGAGAACCTGAAACAGATTGCCAAGGCCAAAGAGGCAGCGGAGTTACTAGGCATACAGCTAAGTTTCATCCCACCTGAGGTTGAGGAAAACCCTGAAGACCCTGACACACAAGAGGATGATGTATAATGCCAGTCATTGAAAATAAACCTACGCGGTTCCGCAGTGCGTTCAACAAAGGGGGAAGCCTCACAGTTGATCGCGAGGGCGGTAAGTTTAGCAAGGGCGTAATCTACTCGACGAGCATTATCACTCGCGGGGAAGCCCTTGGCCACGAACTGTGGGTAGACCAAACCTTCCTGTCACAAGTAGAGGAGGGTATCAACTCCAGCCCTACGGGCATCAAGGCACGATTTACCCACCCCGGTCTATCCAGTGACGGAGTGGGTACAAAGCTGGGTAAGTTCTACAATGCTGTTGTTAAAGGTGATCAGGTCTTTGCTGACCTGCATTTCCAAGAGGCGGCGTATAACACCCCTGATGGGGACCTCGCCACCTACGTACTTTCATTAGCAGAGGATACCCCCGAAGACTTTGGATTATCCATTGTATTCGATCATGACTTTGAAGCCTCAGAAGAATATGACGAGGCTGTATCCCTTGGGGCAATCCAAGGCGACAAGGGAAATGAAGAGGGCTACTCTTACGCACGACTATCACGCATCTACTCCTGCGACGCAGTAGACAGCCCGGCGGCCAACCCCAGTGGGTTGTTCAAACGGGGGCAGGAGTCGGCTATTGATGCAGATGCTTATTTACAATATGTGCTTGGCCTTTCAGATGTGAAGCCAACACAGTCCTCATTCGCAGTGGATGGGGATAGGGCCAAGCAGTTTGTTGCTAGGTTCTTGTCACGTCAGGGTGTAACTCTTTCTACTCTAGGAGAAGACAAAATGGCGGACGCAATTGATGCTCCGGTTGAAGACACACAGGACAAGGATACTTCTCCTAGTCGTGCGGACTTCAATGCAGAACTTGGTGCTTATGTAACAGCATTCGGGGTTTCAGAAGGTACTGGCTGGTTTCTTAAAGGCGTGGCCTTTGGGGAAGCACAGAGCCTCCACATTAAGAACTTGACTGCAAAGGTTGCGGACCTGTCAGAAAAGCTAGCGGCCTCAGAAGCTAAGATCACTTCACTCGCGTTGGGTGAGGATGAAGGCACCGAGTTCAGTGCCGACGATGCAGCCGAAAAGGAAAAGTCCCTTTCGTCTAAGATTCGTATCTCCGGTAAAAACTACGGTAAGTAATCCAACCCTGTTCCTGAAAGGAATTTAGCCTAATGGCCAATGATCTGTTCACAGTAGCGGACTTCATCAGTGATGCACTTGATGTTGATCCGACAATGACAAGTGAAGTTCTGAATGGTTCTCCGTTCATCTCACGTCTGCCTATCGGCGACACCTCGGATGGTTCTGAAACTCACAGCTACAACAAGTACACGGGTGCTCCTGTAGTTGGTTTCCGAGCTGCGAACGCTGGACGAGACTACGACTCAAGTGCGGACACCGTCGTTACGGTGGCTTGCACTATCTTAGACTTCTCATGGCGTGTTGACTACGCTGTAGCGAACGCATGGCGTAGAGGTGCAGAAGACCTGATCGCCCGTGAAGGTGCCCGGCATCTTGCGGCGGCTCTATTCAAGCTGGAGAAACAGTGCATTTATGGCACGACTGCTCTTGGGGATTCAGCAGGGTTTTCAGGACTCCTGAACAACACTGATCTTGATGCCCTTGCCGATGACATGGTTATCAACGCGGCGGGTTCAACTGCCGATGTACAAAGCTCCGCGTTTGCGGTACGAACGGGCTTTGATGATTGCCGACTTGTCACACCAATGTCTCGCGGCATTAGTCTTGGTGATACGATTGTCACTGAAGCAAATGATACCAACTATCCGGTGTACTACACACCAGCTTCAATGTACATCGGTTTCCAGATGGGTGGCAAGTACTCAAATGGCCGTATCTGCAACATCAACAGTGTTACAGATACTAAGCCTTTGACGGACGACCTGATCTCTGATCTGCTGTCTCAGTTCCCTTCAGGGATGGGTCCAAGTTTCGTGATCATGAACCGAACGTCTCTGAAAGACCTTCAGCAGGGTCGTACAGCTACCAATCCTACTGGTAACCCTGCACCATTCCCTTCAAGTGCGTTTAACGTACCTATCTTCACGACGGACGGCATCGTCCAGACTGAAGCAGTGGAAGTGTAACATGAGCGACGATCTGTCTCCGTTTGAGCGGGCACTAAGTACGGGATTAAGAGTTACCCGGAATGCCGTTGGTGTTCCGGTGACCTACCTGAGAGGGGCCACCTCACTAACTATATCAAATGCCGTTCAGGGTTACACCAGTAAGCAATCGATTGATGTTGGGGGAACGGAGCAGGTCGTTGAAACAATTGAGTGGAATATCGGCGTGAATGAACTCTCCGCTCTCGGGCCTCCTGAGAGCGGGGATATCATCACGCGGGTAGTCCAAGGGGTTAGCCATGTGTTTTCCGTGGAATGCCTTTCCCTTGGTGAAACCGCATGGGATTGGTCGGACCCCGGAAGAACACAGTATAAAATCTCATCCCGCAAGGATGGGGCTTCCGCGTTCGAAGTTTCTGAGCCAACCGGCTTTGACTTGGCCGGGGATGAGCTGAGATACTAGGGGGTGCTTTATGGCCAACGGTGCTAGCAGCTTTGTTAAAGGCCATAAATCCATCATAAAGATGCTGGCCAAGCTGCGGAAATCTGATGCAAAGAAGATAGCCAACTCGGCGGTGCTGGCATCAATTAGGGTGGTTCGTCAAGTAGCAAAGGGTAGATTACCCTCGGGTTACAAATACCTTGGCAGGTCCATTAAAACTGGTGCCCGGCGTAACTCTGGCCCCAATCTGTCCGACTCATTTAGAGTCGGTTTTTCTGTTGGTGTTAATAAGTCCAAACAGTTGGGCATTTCTAAGACGACGGCCCGTGGTCGCGGTGATGGAATAGGTATCTCCGCACGTAACGTCCATTGGCTTATCTTAGGGACCTCTCAACGTAGACATAGAAGTGGTAAAAATACCGGCAAGATGTCAATCGCCCCCGGATTTGGCCACTTCATGAAGCGAGCCTTTAACGCATCAGGTGCAGGAATGCGGCGGGCAATGGTAAAAACTGCAAAAACAAAAATTCGACAATACTTGGCCAAAAACCGTGGCCGTAAAGGGTAAAACATAATGGCTAAGATCAAGAGCAAAGGTACAGTCTTTCAGGTATCAGTTTCCAGCCTCCTTACAGCCGTGGCCCAGTTAACGGACATTTCGTTCTCTGGTGCGGAAGTTGAGACGTTCGACTGTACTACACTTTCCACAACCGATGCCGGTAAGGAGTACTCACAGACAGGGTACTCGGAGCCGGGTGAGCTGTCCATTGGAGGCTTCTTCGACCCATCCCTACATGGTACTATTACATCAAACATTACCACCCCCGCTGAAGTGGACTGTGCTGTTGTGTTTGCGGACTCAACAACGTGGACATTTAAGTCAGCGGGTATGTCCCTTGACTTCACCGTCGCTATGTCAGACGGTGTGAAATTTACTTCAACACTTACGTTGACCGAGCTACCCGGCTGGTAAGCAGGAGAGAATAGTGAAAGCCCGATTACTTATCACTTTAATGGCTACGAGCAGTACAGACCCCTCAATCGTTGTGGTTGAAAATGGGGTGAGATATGCACCAGCCGGTAGTGTCATCGAACATGTTGATGCTTACCGGCTGGTACATGGTGGTCTCGCAGAGGCTGCTGATCAAGAATGTATTGACAGAGTGGATGGAATGGACAAACACACTAAGGGTGACTTACGTAGAGCGCATGAGAAATACATGGATGCTCTTCAAGAAGCCCGAGATGAGTTGGTTCAAGATGAAGACGACGAAGACGATGACGACTTCGACGACGAAGACTAGATATAATTCAGCTTTTAACCCCGACTAAGATAGCAGAACAATGCCAAGTGTAATTACAAGAGAACAGTTCCTTACAAAAGCCCCAGTAACTATTCAGGTTGTTGCGGCCCCAGAGCTAGGTGGAATCGTTTACGTCAAGGGTATGACCGCCCGAGAGCGGTCAGCCTTTGAGAAGCAATTCCAGACCTCCTCAGGTAAGAGTAACAAACGCAAACTACAGGAGATTCGCGAACGCCTCGTAGTGGCATGCCTTTGCGACGAGGGCGGAACACTTATCCTCCGCGAAGAAGACGTTGGGGTCGTTGGATCTCAGCCCATCACCGTCGTCGAACGTATTGTTTCAGCAGCCCAGGGAGTCTGTGGCATGTCTGACAAAGACGTAGATGCACTAGTGGGAAACTCCGAAGAGACCGAGGAAGACTTCTAGCCTTCCGTCTGGCCAAGCTAGTAGGCACCGTCGATGTGGACGGCCTACTATCCACCATGACCCCAGACCAGTTCGATGAGTGGGCGGCCTACGATCAAGTAGAACCACTGTACCACACCGAACGAATGCTTGGTCTCATAACCTCAATGCTCTCCCACTACTTCAAGTGCCATTCGGGAGATTCAGAAATCGAACAGGTAGCAACCCCTTGGGTGGAGGAGGTGCAAGCGACCGCCTCCGAAATATCCGCTTCATATAAGGGAAGAAACAATGCCTAGCTTAGGTGATATGGTCGTCTCGATGAGAGCTGATGTTTCCCAGCTCGTAAAGTCGATGAAAACCACTGAAGACCGGATCGGGAGGGTTGCCAAAGCCTCTGATAAAGCGGGATCACGGGTTGCTGCCTTTGGTAGGTCTGTTGTTGCTTCTGGGGCCTTCCTTGCAATTGGCAAGGCTGCGAAGGGTTCGGTCGACAAGATGATCGAGTTTGACGACCAGATGAGAATGGTCGCCCAGCGGAGCGGTGCTACCGCCGACGAACTATCACTGTTAAGCACGAAAGCACAGGATCTCGGGCGTAACTCATCCTTTACGGCAACGGAGGTTGCGGCAATGATGACCTCACTCGGTACATCCAACTTCAGCCCCAAAGAGATTGACACCATCACCGAAAGCGTCATGAGCTTGTCACGGGCTACAGGGACAGATGCCGCTAACTCTGCCATCTATCTTGGCTCAACCTTGCGTGTGTTTAAGATGGATGCGACTGAAGCTGGTAAGGCGGCGGACATCCTGACGTATGCTTCAAACAACAGCTTAAATACGCTTGACGATATTGGTGCGTCCATGAAATACACCGGCAAGGTTGCCGAAGTAATGGGCGTATCCCTATCCGAAGCCACGGCGGCTACGGCAATGCTTGGTAACATGAACATTAGGGGTGAGCAAGCCGGTACCACTATGAGGCGTATCCTAACCCTTACAGGTTCGGATGCTGAACGCATGGCTGATATCTTCGGGCAGTCCTTCACGGATATCAACGGTAACTTCGTTGGCCTGACTGAGGCTTTTGAGATCATGGAAGCGGGTACGACCAACCTGACCGACGTAGAGAAGATGAAGAAATTCTCGGATGCGTTCGGTATCCTTGGCGTAACGGGGGGCCTTGTGCTGTCTGAGACGGGGGCAAGCGTTCGTAAGATGGCTGATGAGATGGATGCCCTACAAGGGTACGCAAAGGATGGTAGTGATGCTCTGGACGCTGGACCCGGTGGGGCTATGAGGAGGCTCAAGTCTGCCGCTGAAGGCTTTGCTATCATGTTTGGCTACAAGCTGTCGGAGGGCTTCTCCGGTGGCAGTGAGGTACTTACAACGTGGATCAACTGGGCGACCGATAACTTTTATCGCTTGATTGACCACATGGCTCAGGGGTGGCTGATTATTTCACAAACAGTCCTGTGGGCTGTGAACAACTGGTCGACCATACTTGAATACTGGTACAAGGACGCCCTGCTGGATATCATAAGTTTTGGTCAGGATTTGAAGCACTTCTTTACAAAAATCCTGCCCGCTTATGTTATGTGGTTTGGGGAACAATTCGGAAACATTATAGTCACAGTGGGGTCCAATGTTCTAACCACGTTCGAGAACCTTGGTAAGAATATCAAGCGTATCTGGGACAATGTCATGGCCTTCCTCACAGGCGGGGACTATGACTTTAGTAACGTGTGGGAGCCATTAACAAAGGGGTACATCAACACAATTGATGATATGCCGGAGATTCCAGACAGGGTAATTACTGGCCTTGAAGCTAGCCTGAAGACGGACCTTGACCAACTTGGTTCATCTTTAGGCGACAGCTTCAAGCAGGCCGTACTGGACCCACTGGATACGCTGAAGGGTATGCAGAACGACCCCAAGCGTAAACTTAAATATGAAGATGCCCCACCACCTGAAGAAAACTCCCCCAGCCGCAAGGGTGAAGGCTTTAATAAAAAAGCCCCTGAGACGGCATCCGGTAAGTGGGGGGCTTCAATCATGCAGAAGGGAAGCTCAGAAGCCTATAAGGGTATCCTCTCCATGATGGGCCAAGACCGTAAAGATAAGCTAGCCCGTAAACAGATTGCCCTGCTGGCACAGGTTGCAGCTAACACAGCCGCAGCAGTGGCCCCAGGACTCGTAGTTGTTGGAGTAACAACCCCATGACCATAACATTAGTTGGTGAAATTGCAGGAGGGCGGTCAGCGTCTAACGACTCAGGGAAGCGTAAATATGAACGCAAGTTCAAGCTGAAGACCGACAGTGAGCTGGACGGACCTTATGCCATAGGGTCCCACGGGGGGCTACCATTTGTTGGCAGTGTACACCCGGAGGACCCCAATGCGTACTGCAAGTCAATCTCCATTACCAACTCAGACCCTTGGGCGGGTTGGGAGGCAGCATATAGCTACTCCGATGAGAGATCCTTTGACCCTGTAGACCCCGAAGCTGATGAGGTCCTTTTAACGTGGTCTACAGAGGCTTTTGAAGAACTGATTCTGTACGACGTTAATACTGACGAGGCTATCCTAAACTCAGCCCTCGACCCCTTCAGTGACCCACCCACGCGGGAGGCTGACCACCTGATCGCATCCTTTCAAGCGAACGTAAGAACGGTACCACCTTGGGTGCTTGGCTACAGAAACGCCATCAACAGTGATAATATCACTATCGGTGGGCTAAGTATTGGTATTGGCCTAGCTAAGATGTCTGGACTAGGCATTGGTGCGAGGGAGCTTCGAGGGGAAACCTATTTTTACCCTGTATCCTATTCGATCAAGATCAAGCCGGAGGGCTGGGCCTTTGAACCTCTGGACGCAGGTTTCCGCAAGAGGGTGTTGGAAATAGATTTTGAATTAGGCGTGGAGGCCTATAAAACCATAGACTGCGTCGACGCGGAGTTTAAGCCGGTATCAGAGCCTGTGGGGTTAAATGGAAATGGTAGGCAGCTTTTTGAACCATCGCCCAGCGACTTCGTATTCCTTAAATTTGATATCTATAAATCCCTGCCGTTCTCGGCACTACCGGGAATAAGTTCATAATGCCAAGCCCTCCCGCACAGCTAACCCTTGAACTTGCGTTGCAGGTTAAGGCGATGGTTCAAGACTATATGAGCCAACTGGAGAACAAGCGGGGGCCTAAAGACAGGAGAAGCCCCCGCAGGACTGCCCACCCAGCAAACCATTGTACGGCAACGTCAGACATACCGGCAGCAACTAACCTAGATACACCGGGCACAGGCACCGCAACCATCCTACGAAGGAACGATGAAGATGGTTTAACAGACTCACTGCTTGAAATTGACGTGGTCAACCGAAACCCTAACCTGTCAATTGCAGAGGGGGAATATTTCCGCGTTGAGCACATCTTCAGTGAGTGGGTACCACATGGTGGTGGCGGTGGTGACAGCAATGCTTTCCTGTTCCAAATTGTCTCCTCCGATCCATCGATTCGTCGTGCGTTAGTCCAGATTGAAACTCGCACGTTTACTGGGCCAGCCTTCGGATCGACTCTGGACGACACTGTGGTCTACGTCTACGACCGGATGGGCTGCCTGCTGAACGAGCCGAACGTCGATCTTACAGGCCGCTGGGGCCGTGCTGAGCTATTCATATGGGATAGTCAAGCCTATCCATCATGGTTTACTGCGGGAACTGAGCCGGAAAAGATATGGCTAGTCACTGCATTGTGTTGTCCTCAAACAAGTTGCTCATAACATGGTTTCCAAAGGTGCTCAAGGTGGCGGCTGTTGCTGTGGTGGCTGCTACAGCAAGCCTTACGACCCGTCGTTGGCGACAACGGCGTATCAGCCCATAACGGCAAGGTGCTGTAGTTGCATCCCCAAGGCCATCTGTGCCACTGCGGAGACGTTAGGTGGCGACACAATGCTTGTCAGGTCGATGTTCTCGGCGTGCGATGGAGCATATGATACCGGCGGTGAGCCAATAATTTATACAGGCGACTTTGATCTCTATGGCGTTCAGGGAACACTGGTCATTCGATTCATCATCAACGACCTTGATGACCTGTGCTACTTGAAATATGAGATTGTTGCACTCGGCGTATCAGGTACAACACTGATTGATCACACCGACCCGGCGTTGACGGAATGTGATGGCCGCCACTCAAAGAAGTGCTGTGAATTTATATTCTCGTGGACGGTGCCAGCCACTGCACATGGTGCATCGTTCACACTGTCATTGGCTCCTTCGGAAACACTGGTTGTTTCTGAAACCACCAAGTGTGCTGGTTGTGGGTGTATATGCCGTGACGCCTGCTTTGGAGTGTATTCACGAACGTCCGCCGACTTCACCTACCGGGGATCGGGTGAGATTGTCACGGGAGTGCATACGGAGCGGACAGCAACGGGATGCGACGGCGGGCCAACGATAATCTACGGCACCGATACAGTCTGGACGCGGTCCGATGGCTGGGTGGTTAAGATTCCCGGCGTGATTGAGCTATCGCCATCCAGCCGAGTGATAAATACCGGCACGGAATCATCACTAGCCTGTGACATTAACCGGCTGCTATGGCTTACTGATGGCAATTCGCATTTAGTTTCTGGTAGCACGACAAGTGTAGACTACACCTTTGCGGCAGATGAACAAATCGCAAATGAGGTGACGTGGGTTGGCACACTAACAGGGGAAGGCTCCAGTGCGGAGTTCTTCGCTTGGAACTGGGTTACATCCGCGTGGGTCTCCCTTGGTACAATAACGGGACGTGCTGAATGGGGTGATGCACTCAAGCCATTTCAGGCAGATCTCGACGTGGTGTACACGGACACTGACCCTCTTAACCTTGGTAAGGTTAAGATCAGGATCGACACAACAGGGTCCACCGCGATCAGCGGCGATAAGTTGCGGATCAAACTGGTTAGGTGCTGTGTTCTTGAGTTGGCCCCACCGGGCGGGGTTGGCATCACATCTACATCACAGCCAATGCGGCGACCGTTGGTGTACCCAGACGCTTGCCCTAATCCTTCGTTTTTCTGGGAATTCTCTGACGGGACAACTGACTACCTTGTGGACTGGAGTTGTGCTTGGTGTGATGGCCAATGTGGGTCGGTAGGCGGTTGCTGTGATCGCCCCATCCCCCGCGTGCTGTCCGCAGACATTACGTTCGGCTGCACGCTGTGCCCTACAGGTACGGTGACACTGTTCGAAGAACCGGCGGGAAACATTTGGAAGGGTACTGCGGTTTTCTGCACGGAGACAGTCACGGTCATTCTGTCGTGCGGTGGGTCCGGTTGGTCAATAGATGTAAGGGGCATGGGTTCCTGCCAATACGTCGCATTGGCGGATACAGCGGTCTGCGATCCAATTCAGTTTGACTGGTCTGGGTCATACTCAGCCGGCCTTGCGTGCTGCGGGCCAGCGGACTCACCATTCATCACATCTACTACGATTTTAGTTACGGTGACCGAATGAACATACATTGCGAATGCCCAATTGCCGGCTACTGCAACCGGCATAAGATGGATAAGAAGCCACGTCAGCATCAGCTTTGCAGCGGCGTGGCTGACTCATCCGACTGCGGGCTGAAATACTGGCGGGCGTGGGAGGAGGGGAAGCTAGGTGCAACAGCCCCGGATACTCCGGTCAACACGCCCTTAGGATTCTGCGATAAAAGAGAGGTGAGGAAAGCCGCAGTTAATCACATCAAGTCGCGTATCGGCGACGAGCTGCATGTGATTATCAAACGGGAGACAGGGGTTGAAATCCCATGTGCAGATTGCCGGAAACGGATCAACCTGCTGAACACCATGACACCGAACGAAGTTCGAGAAGCCCGTGAAATCACTATCTCGGACATCGTGGAAAATGCCAAGCGGGTGGCACCTGCATTGTGGCAGCGATTGGCAATAATGGCAGAGTCTGTAATCGATAACGCGGGGCTGCTGCCCTACAATAGCTACGCCCGATCAAAAATTGGGGCGTGGGTTGATGAAGCAATTAACAACGGGGCCATCCCCACTAACCTAACCGAACGAAAGACCTAACTGTGGCAACAAGAATAGACGAACTACAGATCACTGGTTCAATTGTGGTAAAAGACACGGGCGTTTCCACTCAAACCAGAGCGACGATCCTGAAGCAAGACGCAAATGTGGCCTTCCCGGTCGCACTGACATTGCTCCGGGTCTGGGATGCCTACCATACCAATCTGCCCGGCACAGCCGCAGGGGACGACTTAGCCCTTATAGGGGGTGTATTTGGTACGGCCCCTCCTACGGTATCGGCGGGGGACCTAAAAGCGGCGGGGGCGACCACACGCTATGCTCGGTTTGAGGACACTCTACCGGAGTGCTACGATAGTGGTCAGACGGTGTCGTATGATCTCTCGGCAGGGATGGTCACAACGATCGCTGATACGTCCTGTACGCTGGATGTGCAGTGTTATAAGATTGACAAGATCACAGGCATTGGGGCGGATCTGGTTACCACGGCGGCCACCACGATCAATAGCCTGACGTTCGGTTCTAAGTCGTTTGTGGTTAACCCTGCGGGCTTAGTTGCGGGGGACGTTCTTGATATCCGAATTGCGGTTGCTTGCACTGATGCAGCCACTGGCACAGCAGTGGCGGCGACGATTGCATCCATTGACCTTGTCTGCGATATCAAAGGATAGCACCGAACGTCTAACACCAGTAGAAAGTAACACCGTGGATACTCAACTCATTTTGATAGTCGTGGGGGCGTGCGGGTCGGCTCTCGTAGGGGCCATTGGTCACCTCTACTCCCGAGTAGAGAAGGTGAACAAGGATACGCTGGTCCTTCTGACCACTAAGCTCGACGCTTGTAAAGAGGAGCACGATCAGAAGGAGCACCAGATCACCGAACTATCGGTATCGGTTGCTAAGATGGAAGGCCGTTTGTGTTCTCACGAAGCAAACAGGGATCTTATTGAAAACAACCAGAAGCGTATCATGGAATTGCATGAGGGTATCCTGTCAGTCCTGACGAACCCAAATACAAAGATCGCACAGTAGAAACGGCGGGTCACGTCATGTGGCCCAAAGGGAAAACAGCACAGGGGGTCGGGTCCCTGTGCTGTTTTTTTACGTCTACTCGTCAACAACAATCAGCGGCAGCGGGCCACCGCTTCGGTCTCTGCCGTACTCATCATACCCGCGTTCATCATATTTGTCGCAGCAACCCCCGTTGATTAGCTCAGATGCACGCCTATGTACCTCTGAAATCGTACGACGTGGGGAGAACAAATACCGTGCATCGTCTGGGGTCAGACCAAGTGACTCAGCGACCTCTTTTTCAATGAGACTGTCGAATTTCGACACGGGTCCTTGGAATAGTACCCAGCCTATTACAGATCGTATCTTAGGGTCAGTGACAAGCTGGTTGACGGTGTAAGCCAGGAGTGCTTTATTAAGTGGCATTATTTCGTTTCCTGATGCTTGAGGGATATCAATACGCTAGCCCCGATGCAAGCTAATGCTGCAATCTGCAATGCTAACGCCCTCGTACTCCCCGGTGTAAGTTCTAGTGCAGCAGCTCCCATACTCGCGGAAGTGTCGTACATGCTCTGTAAAGTTTCTGGGGCGTTCGCCTCCAAACATTCCGTAACCAACTCTTGGACATCTCCCGGCAGGATGTATGTGTTCAAAATCATTTTCTTTACCCTTAAACAAGTTCTTGAAGTTTCTTAATGGCATCGCCTCTCATACGAGAGACAGCCTGTTTCGTGATACCCATTGTATCACGTAGCTCCTTGTCTGTAAACCCCTTCATCATTAAAGAAATCAGTTTTTCTTGTTTTGATGTTAGGACCCTCTGGGAGGCCATAACCTTAACCAACTTCTTCATAGCCTCCTCACTCCACTGGAAATCTTCATCGCTGTGTAGGTCCTCTACACCTTCTTCCAGTATGCCTCCCCATACACAGTCTTTCGGCCAGATGTGGCTTTTCTTCTCACGGCTGCGTTTCAGGTTGAGGACTCTGTTGCCCATCGCCCGCCATGCGTATGAGGAGAATGGCACTCCCAGTTCTTCATCGAACGTCTGGCAAGCATCGTGGATGCCCATCAACGCCTCTGCATACTCCTCAGTGTCCTCAATATAAAGATCGTTCGAGTATAGTCTGGCGAAGAAAGTAGCCAAGCCGATGTGGTCTTCAACTGTGTTCATAATTTTTCCTTTAGCCTGTAATGAGTTACTTTGCCGGGCGTTCCCAGCTTTGTTAGTGGATTGACAGCCTCAAGATATCCCTCTCCCGCCATTCTGTCAAGGGCTAGCTTGTACTTCCCTTTAGAACAAATCTGATTTGAGGTGAAAGTACCGAGATCAGCGGCCATGCCTATCACGATATCCCGCTTGGCTGTGTAGAGTTCTTCTTCCTTATGGACTTTATCGTCCACCTTACGTTGGTGCTGCTGCTGTTTGTCAACCTCTCCCTGCATTTTCTTCTGCTCTCTCCAATCCGCCAGTGACGTGAAGTCGGCTTTCCATTCGCTCTCGTCGAAGTCCAGCTTATAGCTTCCAAACTGGTCGTCGCGGCCACCGTGCCGAACGGCCAGTTCATGCTTGCCATCGCCAACGTATTCGCTCAGGCGGCCCATAAGCCAGTAGTTCCCTGCAAACTCGGCGATGCCCGCTTGAGACAGGTCTTCTAGGTTTGGTGCATCGGTATAGTCCGCTGTTTTCTTCACATGGTGAGCCAAGACCATTGAGGCGGGCCTACAGCACGCCATGAATCGACGTAGGGCTGGCCCAACCTCCATTAGGTTACTCGAATTGATGCCCTGAAGGCCCATATACAGAGGGTCCACAATAACTACTTCGATCCCGAACATCTGAACAACATTGCTGAGATCAAGGCAGTCAGATGCACTTGGTAGATTCGGGAAGGCTCGCGTTTCAATGCGTAGCCCGTCGCCGATGTCCTTTCGGCCAAACCCTCTCGATTCCACCGCACGAATAATCCGCTTCATGCTACCACGTTCGGATGATTCCCCGGTGATGAATAGCACGCGGCGTTTCTTAGGGACGTGGAATTTACCTATCCACGGCGTTGCTGTAGCGAGTGCTACAACAAGGTCCGACAATAGGGTCGTCTTCAGGGACTTCTGCTTAGCCCCAATGACCGTGGGCTGCTCAGCGACGAATACCCCTTCGACCAACCAGTCGAGGGGTTCCTCCGCTGCATCCCATAGCTCATCAACAGACCGACCGGCGAAGCGGCCATTCATTTCTTCCTCGGATGGAACCCGACTGTACGTTGGAGGTATCCGAGATATGGCTTTGATTATGTCGGCGGGGTTGCCAACAATGTCGGCTATGTCGCCACCCTCTGGTAACTCAAACTCACGGCTTAGGATTCGCACTTCCACCACACATGACTTCGGCAGCAGGGTGAGAACCTTATCGGCGAACGCCCAGCCCTGCTCATCATTGTCTGGTAGAATCCAAACGGTTTTACGTGCGAGTACGGACCAATCCGTAAGATGGGGTGACTTACAGCCCTGTGTGGGGGTGGTTGCATTATACCCAAGTGACTTGGCTACTTCAGCGGCTTTTTCCCCTTCCACAACCACGACAAAATCGCTCTCAATGACGTTCGGCAGGTTGTAAAGAGGCCGGGGGGAGGGCATGCCCTCACATACCCATCCATTGTCCGTTGAGCTAATTTGCCGGAACTGCTTGGCACCACCTTCAGAATCGAAACGTAGTACCATCCCGCACGTCTTCCCTGCCTTGTCATCATAAGAGTAGACACTTCCACATGCTCCCAGCCGGGACTCGTACATGTCGATGAGGATTTGAGGGTCTGACGCTCCAATCTTCGTTCCGGGCTTCTTAGCCTCGGACTGTTTGCGGGCTTTAACCTCATCCGTCGCGAATAGCTCTGACTCAGCAATCCCCAGAGATTGGCATACCTGCGAAGCGGAACATCCATGCGAGTGGCAGTGCAGTAGTAAGTCCCCATTTTCATTCTCGTTTAATGCTAGGTTGAAGCTGGAATCAGCGCTCCCGTGGTGGGGGCACTGTGCTCGCCGGCTATTACTATCGTATTGAAAACCCTCAGCAGCGAGCGAGGCGATAAGGTTTTGCTTTGGGTCGAGGCTCATCATATTCTCCTTAATGCTTCTAGGATAGACTTCTGCGAGACATCTTTACGTTCGATGGTCTCGCGGATGGCTAGGTCCACAGTCTTGTCGGCTAAAATTCTGTGTAGGGTAACCGCCCCTGTTACCCCCTGCCGGTACAGCCGGGCGTTGAATTGAATGTAGGTCTCCAGATTGTTGGTCAGCCCAAACCATGCTATGTGGGTGCCACATCCCTGCATGTTCACCCCATGGCTAAGACTTTGAGGCTGCACCGTCAGTAGCTGGATCTTACCGGCGTTCCAATCCTCAATGATCTTAGCGGCATCCTTGCCTTTGGTGGCACCAGAGATATCCTTCATTCGTTTCCCGAACGCCTGTTGTAGTCTACTCAGGTCGTGGCGAAATTGATAGGCCACAAGCAAGGGTTTTCCATTTAGATCCTCAAGTAGGCTGTCGACCACTTTGATCTTCTCGTCGTGTATAGTGTTGTACCCGTCCTCGGAATACAGGGCACCATTAGCCACCTGCCTGCACATACCATACTTCGCACCTGCATTAGAAGCTATGAAGTCTTCCCCATCAATCGACGCCATCATATCCCGGTGAAGCTGGCTGTACGTCGCCTTAGCCTCCTTAGGGAGTTGTACGATAATGTCGTTGATGGTTAGGTCTGGTAGCTTAACCCCACCCTCTATGCGATAGCAGCGATCCCTGACAGCCTCTTCGATCCTCTCTTTGGCATTGACCTGTGGGAGCCAGTCGTATCCTTTGAAACCCCCCTGATAGAAATACTTTTTGTGGAAGTGGGATATGTACTTCCCCAGTGAATCCCCATCGTCGCATATATACATCTGGGCATAAAGATCACACAACGTGTTTGGCACAGGGGTGCCCGTTAGAATAACCTTGTGCCCGAACGTCTTGGATAGCTTGACCAGAGCCTTCGTTCGCTGGGCCTTCCACGTTTTGAATTTCGTGGATTCATCAACGATCAACCCATTTACATGCTCTGAGATTAAGTCCCGGTTCTCCAGTAGCCACTTCATCTGATCACAACTGATAAGATAAGCATCGGCAGGAATCCCCAGTAACTTGATCCTTTCCTTTGGAGCGCCCTCAACAGCTACAATTTTCATCCCTTTGAAGTCGTCCCATTTGGCAGCTTCCTGCCTCCACACCGTCTGCACCACTCTAGGTGGTGCAACGATGATTGGCGTGATGTCCTTGTCTAAAATCCACGTAAGACACATGGCTGTCTTGCCGTGGCCGGGGTCAAGTAGCAGGGCTGCCCCCCTATGGGAGTTGTCCTTCAGGAAATTGATCCCGCCAACTTGATAGGCGTGCGGTTGGAACTTCAAGATGGCTCCTCATTCTGGAGTGGGGGTGAATATGTCACGGTCAATTTGGGAGGCCTTCCATACCCCGATACCGTGGTCCACTCTGCGGTCCACGATACCCCTGACTGTGATTCTAGGAGGGATGGTGAAGGTTCCACAGGCACCTCAGGACTCCCTTCCTTTTCCGCTTGGGGGTTTATCACTGACGAGGCTTTTAGTACCGCCAAAGCTCTTAGTATTGATGCGGACCATGCTTCCCGCCCCTCCCATCGTGCTGTGAGCCATACCGGCGTTTCTTCGGGCAGCGTATCTAATAACTGAAGTGCGTGCTCTTGTAATTGTATTGGGTCAGCAGGCCTGGGGCTAAGGGGGTCCTCCACAACTTGCGGCCCCCTATTTCTTCTAAGGCAGTGGCAGGGGGTATAGGTATTACCACCACAATGGGGGGCTGCGTAAGTGCCCTCCCCATGGCATACCTTGCAGGTTGGGCTGGCGGTCTCTTCTTTTACCAGTCTCTTTTCCTTGCACTCCGTAAGGCATATCGAACACCACACCCCATTACGGCCTACGAAACCTAGCCGGTTTTTAACTTTTATCTCCCGTGGCTTTCCGTTCGCTGGGGGCGGGCATTCACACTTTGTTCCAACATAATAAGACATTTCTAGGCTCCTTTAAAAGCAATGTACAGAATCATATAGCCGATCAAATCCCTGTAAGTGTCCTCAAGGGTTTCGTCGACCAACTCAGCCCCTCGGGGCTTTTCGCACAAGGTGATGAGCCTTGCTATCTTATCAGACATTCGGCATTCCATTGCCGTCATCGGGTCCAGATGTGGTGCAAGGATTGGCCGCTGATACGCAGAACCTCCATAGTCGGTGTTCTTCCGTAACAGTAAGTCAACCACTTCCAAGCCCACGGTGGCTATTCTAACCTGATCTCCCTCGCTGTTAAGGGCATTCTTTATCCCATTTATCATTCCAACGTGTTCTGTGTATTTTTCCATTTTCTTCTTCCCTATGTAGTAGATGATACCCTTGCTACACGAACGTGTTCCGAGTAGCCAGTTTGAAACAGTTCCTCTGGATACGCCAATGTCATCGGCGGCATCCCTGTGCCGGTTGTACAACGTCAACCGGCCTTCCCATGATATAAACGCGAAGTCCCTGCCATGAGCCGGTTTGTAGACCCCACCGGGTTTAGCCTGCCCGTTGATCAGGTTCATGTTCAGGGGGTCGTCAAAGAAATGTGCTATCATGTACGACTCCCACCGATTCATGTCCTGCGGCGGGCAGTCAATGTCCTTAGTCCATGTGAACTGGTCCTCCCCATACTTGTTGAATATGTTCTGCATCTTCTGGTTGGCGTGTATTCCCTTCCGCAGGTACAGAAGATGTGACTTCACCCGCTTAGGGATTGAAACGCTTTGCCCAAAGTAATAGTAATGGGCAATCCTGATCGTGTAAATACCAGTCATAGGAATTTCCTGTAGAACGCTACAGCTTCATCAAGGTCATGGGTGACCAGTACGTTGGCCCCCCTCTCCCTTAGCTCCGCAATACCCTTCACCTGACCGGGTCGTAGCTTATCCTTACCCGAACGCTTGAACTCAATGAAGAGGACGTTACCCCCCGCAATGACCGTTCGATCTGGAAAACCTACTCGACCCACCTGCTGGAGTTTCAGGCACAGATTACCGTCAGCTTCAACGATATCCACAAACTGGTTTTCCAGCACCCTTTCCAGTGCTGTCATTTTCGATACCTCGCCGACTCGAAGCCCTTCACATCGATTGGGCATCCAGTCGCCCATGGGGGCACTTCGTCCATCACATTACAGAAGTCCTCGATGCTGCCGCCACCGAACATCTTGTTACGCCCGACTATCTCATCATGCACATGCAGTACAACTGGGTAGCCAGCGTCCCGCATCCTTATCAGGGCCTCACACAGAAGGTCCCTCGCGACCGCCTGCGTGATGTTCTCCACAATTAGGCCACCATATAGCCTTTTAGCAGTAAGCCCCGCACCAGCCTGTACAAGGCCTAGAAACTCAATCTGCTCAATCAGCTCAGGCTCCTGTGCCATGAGGCCCGTCTGCGTGATACCCGTCACAGTGGATAACCGCCGAATTGTAACTCCGTTCGGGACTCGAACGCCGTACAGTACACCGTCTCGGATATTATCCTCATCGAAGTCAACCCCAAGGTCTTCCAGTCCGGCCAGCACGGTATCCTTACCGCCGAAGTCAATGGTCCCTTGCATCCCGGTTGTCCACGGGGCCACCACCTTAACCACCTTAGGGCGTAGGTAATGCAGCGATCGCCCCGATGGCAGCTTAATCTCCATAGCTGGCCCACCCCCTACGTCACACATACCTACAGTTAGGTCTCCTAGGTCTTGCGGCGACCCCGTCTTAACAGCCTCGATACAGGATTGGTTAGCCTCCCTCCAATACGAACGAATGTTAGGGTGACCTTCTCGGTAACTCTTGATCACCTTCTTAGCCTCTCGGCTGGTGATGATAACCCCGGCCATCACTCGGCAAGCGTCCTTGAACGCCTTCCAGCCCATGCCATACCCGCACCCAAGAACCGCAGTCTTCCCCACGAACCGCTGGGCATCTGTAACTTCTTCGACTGGTACGCCATAGGTCTTCGAGGCCCTCTCTTTGTACAGGTCACCTCCACTACCTAGTATGTCGAGAACCTCCTGCTCTCCGGCCAACCAAGCCAGTACGCGGACTTCGATAGAGGCATAGTCGGCTATGAATAGTGGCTCATCGCCTTCGGATATCATACTGCGGAGTAAGTTGGATATAACGTGCATCGGAGGGCCATACATGGTTAGGTGTCTGGGGTGGCGGCCCTTCATCATCTCGAACACCTTGTCCATAGTGTCAACATCCAGATTGCCCCTGACGAAGTTCTGCGGCTGCATGCCCCTGCCGGAGAACCTCCCCGTTGCCGCAGCACCGTAGTATTGGGTTGCCCCCCTTACTCTGCCGTCCTCGTCCGCCGTCGCTGCCATAGCTTCCAGCTTTGACAGGCTGGCTAACCCTACGTCCCGCCGTAGCTCAACGACCCTCCGAACGATAGCAGGTATGTCGGGCTGCTCCAGATACGCCTCAACGGTCTCCTTACGTAGGTTAGGCAGTGAACCGCCTTTGCTGGCGACGAAGTCGAGGATGCTCTTCACTTCGTTCAACGTCTTAACCTTGCCGCCCGTGAGAATCTGAACGTCCATGTTGGACATACGCTTCTCCTCATCGACGATCAGTCGTGCGTTGTTGACATCCTCCATACTTAATGGTATGCCCCGCTGGTTGATCTCTTCATTGGCCAACCATACCTTACGTTCGAAGGTGTTCATTGGTGGCAGGGCGTGGTGAATGGCCCACTCAGCCAGCACGTCCTGCCTACAGTATTTGTACAGGATCTCTAGGTCCTCCTTGCTTTCATTCCAGAAAACCTGCCGACCAAACAGGGAGCCTTCCCCTGTGATAGCCTGCGGGACCGCAAGGCTCATCATCACCTTATTGCCGTGAGAGTCCTTCAGGACATCCAGCTTCAACGCTTTGCCCGCCCCACTCAAGGAGCGGGGGAACCCATAACTTGCGGCCAGAGCGGCTGTGCAGTGCCACTGGGCGAGGCTGACCTGCGGCCATCCCATCCGCTTAACACACAGGTTGTTCCAGATGGATATTTCAAAGGCTGCATTGTGGGCGTGGATCTCGCCACCGGCCTTTATGTGTTCCACTACCTCTGCATCAAGGTCCTGGCCGGGCAGCCATAGGCCCGTAGTCGCCCCGTCGAAGGACCATGCCATGCAAAGCACGTCGGTTGTCTTGTCGTTCGAGTAAGGACTTTGCCCCCTCTTTGGTAGGTCGCACTCCGAACGTGTTTCAAAGTCAATGAATAGGAGTCTCATAGCAGCCCTTAAATAAAAAAGGGCACGTTCGGATTTCACCAAACGTGCCCTATGGGTTATGTGGTAGGTCTAGTGGGGGCACCTGTTAGAAAGGCGTGTTCTCCCCAAACGATGCAGGGTCCACATCCACGGCTGAGAACTCCTCCTGAGCGGAGGCTCCGCCGCCAATACGTTCACCGTCCTTGATCTTCCATACATTGTTGAGGAAGAAGGCTACCCCTTTGTTGCCGCCCTTATCGTAGGCAAAAGCGGTTACACTCACTCTTACAACGCAGCCAGAGTATAGGTCATCCTCATCCATCGATGGCTGCATGTCCTTACCCACAACGACTTTAGGTTTAGCCTTCGAACGTGCTGAGATAAAGGTGCAGCCCTCGTAGCCGACCTTACCCTCTCGGTCAATGTCACCGTCCCGGAAGGGGGACTTACACGCCTTAGGTACTGACTCACCCCATTTCCCCGTCGCTGCAAGACGTGCGGCTTCCTTCAGGATGCTTAGGTCCGTTCCCACCGGGAAGATCAACTCACAACTGTACTTAGGCTCCTGATCTTCATTCATTGCCCGTGGAGTTACCAAGGCTGGGTAGGACAAGATCGCTTCTGGGGTTACTACTCGCTTCGACATTCTTAAATTCCTTTGAGATTGAGCGGATATCTACTCCGACTCGCTTATCAGATTCCGGTGCCACAGCGACCCCGGTAGTTTCTACAGTTGTAAGACCGGCGGTAAACTTCTTACCGGCAATCTTCTCCACTTGAGACGGGGACTTCAGCGACTGATCGTACATATCAGACTTCTTTAGCTTTCGGTTCCTCGCCAACTTTAGTAGTTCTTCCTCAGTGACGGACCACTTACGCCTTCCATAGGTCTCAACTAACTTGTACCCGGGTACATAATGAACCCCAGACCCCAGTAAGTCAACAGCGTGCTGCTTTAATTTACTATAAAAACCCATAATAGGCTTTTCCATCTTCAGAAGCTGGGCTGTTTTTTCTGGGGTCATATCGATCGTATGCAGCGCACTCCCTGTTGGCACTGGTATTTCCATGATACGGCCCGCTAGCTCTGGACAGTTTCCCTGCCTTCGGCAGTATTGGCAATGACTGCCTACTTCGAAGATGTCCAGCCCCTTCTTGTCAGCCTTGATGGCCCTGTCCATATCCAGATGAAATACCTCCTTATCATTCTCGGTGAATTTATAGTGTCTGACCGCCCCTTCCGGGTGGCCCACCCGCAACTGGACAATCACCCCCTCCATGCCATACTGGTACCCCGCTGCCACGGTCTCAGCAAGGATACAGTAGGACAGTAGTTGTAGATTCCGTGTAGCCTCTACGGGGTTGAAGCCAAACTTATAGTCGATAACCACAATATCGGTTGAGCCATCCTTATGGCTCCCGTAGATAAGGCAGTCGGGAGTCCCTCCAAAATCCACACCGAATGTTGAACGCCCATCTAGGAACTTCTCATAGTACGCTACACTCTTGTCGAAGGTGGCACAGTATTCCGCCACAGTCTTATGGAATAGAATGGCCCCCTCAACCATGTCATTGTCAATGGTAAACCCATCCATGAGTACACCAAGGTAGGCCCTGATCTCATCCTCTGACTTACCTACCGTAAGCTCCACCACCTTATGGGCTATCGTACCTTCACCGGCGATATCGCTGACCCCATCCTCCCTTCCATGCTTCTGTAGACTTGACGGGCATTTGACCCAGCGGTGAGCTGATGATGGTCCATACCGGAAATGTTTTTTATCTTCACTCATGTGTCGTCTCCTACTCTAAATTTGCTCAGGTGAGCCGGGGTCGTTAATGGAGGAAGGCTGTCTGGGTGGATGGCAAATAATCTCATTGAGTCCCCCTTGGTAACCCATACTCCCTCATCGGCCTCGTACTCAGGATCTTTTTGGTTCCACCGGAAATTCGACGATCCATCATTCCGCGTGAGCCACCCCGGCTTAAACACGCCTTTGGGTGGCACCCATAGCGGTTCGATTTTGCGAAGGATTAAAGCGTAGCCGCACGTAGGCCCTGCATAATGGTAACCATTCAGTATGCTCTGTTCCCCCTTTTCGGCACGTCTGTACTCGCCTGTGTACTCAAGGCCCTCAGGTGGATCAGCCGCCTCAATCGTGATTGTTTGTTTTGTCATTATTCGTCTCCTACTCTAAATTTGCACAGGTGAGCCGGGATCGTTAACGGCGGAAGGCTGTCCGGGTGGATGCCATCATATAATAGCACCGATCGCCTTCCGTTACCCCACTCTCCCGCCACGTCATCATACTCAGCATCTTCTTCGTGCCACCAAAATTCAGTATCTCCCTCATCCCGCGTGATCCACCCCTGCCTATAAACGCCTTTGGGTGGCACCCATAGTGGCACGATTTTGCGAAGGATTAGAACCTCACTTCTCGTGCCCAACTCCGACGTAGCCAATTCACCGAAATATATGTAAGGCTCCTCTGGCTCGGCACGTCTGTACTCGCCTGTGTACTCAAGGTCCGCAGGTGGGTCGGCTACTTTAACTTCAATCGTGATCATTAGTCATCTCCTACTCTAAATTTACTCAGGTGAGCCGGGATCGTTAACGGCGGCAGGTTGTCCGGGTGGATGCCAAATAATCTCATTGACTTCCCCTCGGTAACCCATACTCCTTCATCGCAATTATACTCAGCATCTTCTACATGCCACCAAAATTCAGTGCTACCCTCATTCCGCGTGAGCCACCCCCGCAGAAACACGCCTTTGGGTGGCACCCATAGCGGCACCGGCTTAAACGCACACGTTACCTCACCCTGGAGCATATACATACGCGACGGCTGCCACTTGAAACCCTCTGGTGGCTTGCCGATCAGCACTTCCACCTCTGTTTTGAAATCACTCATGTGGATCAATCCTTATTGGTTTTTGGGTTCGGCCAAAATAAACTAACTCGGAATAATAACCGTTCGATACACCGAGCCATCGTACCTGCACAACCGTGCCGTCATCGGCTCGGAATACGTGCGTCGTCCACGTATATGATGACCATGCTGATGCTGACGTGATCGTCACATCTGATGGCCATATACATGATGACCATGCTGATGCTGACGTGATCGTCTTTCCGACCAAGTCATTCAGATCGCCGATGATGTCGTGTACCGAAACCCACTCACAGCAATCCTGCATGTGATATGCCTCAAACGCTGAGCCATCCGTACACAAAAACACGACAGATTCGTCGGCTTCATTTGTCACACTTTCCAACGTGCGACCGACAATCAGTTGGATGTTTTCGTCGTATTCAAAATCACTCATATCTGTGTACTCCCCGATGTAATGATTGTCTCCTCACTAACGCGGGAGAACATAATAAACCTACCCTGTGGTGAGTCCAGCCACACGGCTAGACCTGTTGGAACATGCACCTGAAAGATGTACTCGCCGAACGCCCCCTCCACTGCACTATACGTTCGGTAGTCGGAGTTTAATACCCGCTTCTTGAAGGAGGTTTGAAACAGCCGCCCCCCTTCATAAGGTGCATCAGCGAGCTTGACTATACTATCCAACGTATGCACGCTGTTCTGGATGATCTCACCATCCGATGTCCACTTCAGTTGGGTGACCTCATGGTTGATAGTTACCGCCTCAAGGTGTAGTGTGGCGTCCTTTCCTTTTGTTGCACCTAGCTTGAGTGGGTTTAGGTTACCGTGGAAGGGTTCCACATACCCTCCGAATCCATCTCTGATCTCAATCTTACCCTTGAGGCTATCATAATGCAAGTGGAAGTCCTGAAATTTTCCCTCGAACGCCGAAGGTACACAGCGAATGTCATAGGAGCTTGAACCTTTGATCTCAACGTACTTCATAATAGGGGGTGCCTATCTAAAAAAAAAGGGGGGTGGGGGTCTGCCAGAAAAACCTTCTGGCAAATGCCCCGCAACTTGTCTGGGGTATCGTACAGGAATGTGCTGGGAAATGTCAAGGGAAGTCTCTGGGATTTTTCTATGGAATTGTCAGAGAAATCGTTCGGAAAAGGTTTGGGAAATGTTCCCAGTATTTGTCTGAGAAATCCTAGGAAAAAACTTCAGAGAATTGTCTGGAGTTTCTGCCATAAATCGCTGGGTATTTCTCTGGGAATTGTTCTGCCTTTTTCTGGTAAATATGCCTAAAATTATCCTACAATATTTATTTATTTCCCACGAATACCTCCTTAAATCCGTGAAAAAAGCCGCCAATTAGGCGAAATTTTCTTATATCCGGGAACTCCCCCGGGGGGCGGGCTTTCCCCGCGCGGGGACCCCCCTAGGGGGTACCTCACCCTACGTACCTAGGGGGAGGGAAAACCCTACCCCTAGGGGGAGGGCAGACCCTACCCCTAGGGGGAGGGCAGACCCTACCCCCGGGGGTGGGGCAGACCCTACCCCCCGGGGGGTGGGGAAACCCTACCCGGGGGTAGTACCCGCATTTTCACCCCATGGTACGGCAGGCTGTACAGACCTGACGGGTGTTCTTTTATTTCACCCGATACGTTATAGGGTGTCGGTACCCTATAACGTGGTCGGAAAATTGACCCTCGTCCTTTTTCCATGGTCGGAAAATTGACCCTCGTCCTTTTTCCATGGTCGGAAAATTGACCCTCGTCCTTTTTCCATGGTCGGAAAATTGACCCTCGTCCTTTTTCCATGGTCGGAAAATTGACCCTCGTCCTTTTTCC
>Ga0222688_1000074_pt1 | contig 30310 bp, 32 predicted proteins | sample AntAcemetage1165_FD_181151 | JGI IMG/M metagenome (GOLD analysis project Ga0222688, IMG submission 181151) | Saline water microbial communities from Ace Lake, Antarctica - #1165 | ecosystem: Environmental > Aquatic > Non-marine Saline and Alkaline > Saline | place: Antarctica: Ace Lake... | reverse complement strand
ATGCACGTTGAAGATGTTATTGATGCCGTTGATATTGTCTGGAATAAAGGGGTTTCAGGTGAAATCTACAACATAGCATCCGAAGATGAAATTTCTGTTATGGAAGTTACGAAGTTGATGATAAAAACCATTTTGGGTACCGAAGATTACGATGAGTGGATCACATACGTTGATGACCGCCCGTTTAATGATTCCAGGTACCATATCTGTGCAAAAAAATTAAAGGGATTGGGGTGGTCACAAAAGAAGGGCAGAGAAGATCTCATCAAGTTCCTAAATGATTAAAGAATACATCAATCATAACCATATAATGACATTCTACCTCCCAGATTCAATGGGATGGGGTAATGTCGCTCTATGTTTATCTGATTTAGTACATAGGTCCCCCAATCCAAGGGTCTACAAGAGTCTCTTAGACGTTGATAGGGGTGTTGAGTTCCATGGTTTTGAAATTACCGATAATCCAAATGAATATAAATTTGAATCACGTATAGCGATCAATCCCACATACTTTCATCAAGTTCATTCAAATCTCGCTAAAATTATAAAGCCTACAAAAGAACTACAGAGTATCATTGATAACCGTATACAATGGTTTCCACACGGTTTGAAGTATGGTATGCACATCCGTCGTGGGGCATGTTCTAGAGATTCTAAGGATATAGGTTGTCACGGGAGAGACGAAAATGGTGATATTAAGAAGGCTTACTTTGCGAAGGACAGCGCCCTTGATAAGTTTGTAGAGATTGTAGAAAAAAGTGATGGTCCCATATTCTTAGCGAGTGACAGTCGTGAAATAAAGGATATGTTTAAGAAGCGCTTTCCAGATAAGATTGTAACTCTTGAGCATGACATTGTACTCACGTATAAGTGTGACACACTCAAGAACTATGATGTCACGAGGGAACAAAGACTCGCGTGCTACATTGATTGGTTCTTACTTTCAAAATGTAAAGAGTTATATATCACCGCAGGTAATCAAGATCTCACCGACCTGTCAACATTTGGCTACAGCGCAGGAGCATATGGAAGATCAAACATTCATTTTGTCTTCAATTAAGTTGAAATCCAAAATGTTTACACGATGATCTTCATCATCATTTAGAATGTATTTTACATTCTTGATATCCACTTTCTTTCCGTAGAGTTCGTAAAACTTTTCTTCAACCTTTTTTTTCTTTTCTTCAAACTGTTTGAAATCCTCAAAAAGTTTATTGATATCAACCTTATCCAAATTCTTGTAGTTGTTAACATATGCCATCCAATTTGAAGGTTTTCTCGTTTCATGGTCAAGTATACTCGCTTTCTCAATATTTGACGTTTGATGGGCAATTGGAATATTTAGTATAGGTCTTTGAGATGACATCATCATACCATGAATAACAATATCAATTGCCTCGTGCATATTCAAATTAGAAAGAAATCCACTCGCAAATTCTAATGAATTCCAAAAAACCTCCATACCCCCATTGTTTGGTATTTGATACACTTCACGGAGTTTTGGTTGAAGATTGAAAAATGGTGACGTACCCATGTTTATGTAACCGTTCTTTTCAACTTCATCAGGAATACTTTCTAGGATTTTATCCCAATCTCCGTAAAATGCAACGTCGTCATCAATGTGAAAAGCAGATTCAATTTTTTCATCCACCATTTGCTTCATACATATAATTGTTTTTACGAAATTACTCGTCAATTTTGGACCGTATGGAAGTTTTAACTTAACATTGAGCCATTGTACAAATAGATGGTCATGGTTATAGTCCTCAATCCAACGAATATCTTTGATAGGTACCCTCTCCTTGAGATGTTCTTCTAGGAATACTTTTCTTTCAGGTGAAAGGTCGGGACAATGTTTAATGAATGCAACTTCAGGTATTTTCATATATCTGAATCTGTTTTAATTTCTATAAGTATAATAAAACATGTCTGACATTACTTCTACTATGCGTGCATCCAGGATGTACAACAATGCCAAGGCGATTGCCTCTGGTAAGGTTGATCTTGAAGTATCGTGGGCTACCATCGGTGGTATCCTCCTTCTCGGTTTTTTATACATGATCACCGCGTCCGTTGGTATTAGTGTGTTCTCCAAGTGTGATGCTATGAAGGGTAAGTCTGTCCAAGAGAATCTCAATAAGTACCTCGCGGCCACCCTCACCATCGCCCTCACTATCCCATTCACCCTCTTCATCACGAAGATTGTCAAGAACGAAGCGGCTGTTTTCACTCTCATCTATTCCCTCATGGGTCTCATTGGTGGTGCGGCGGCCCTCAATTGGACCCTCAAATGTCCCGAAGCCAAAGAGGCTGAGAAGGGTTATTCCGCGTTCAGTGTTGTCCTATTTACCATCACCCTCCTCTCTTCATTCTATATGCTGAAGCCTAAGAGGATGAAACTGGGGAGTATGATGGGTAAAACTTTATAAATGTGTACACTAGAGGATGAGACCTATAGCTGTAAATGTATATATTCTCATGATGCTCGTGTCGTATGTGATACGTAGGACAGGAAGATTAACAATGAATGAAAAAATTAAAATAATAGATTTTTTAGGTTACATGGCACTCAATCCCAATAAGGTGGTGAATCCAAGCATAGCCAACCTACCATTTTTGAGCTCAGCTTCGGGGGTGAATGCACCGATTTTCTCGGTGGTGAAGTTTTCGGCTGTGAACAGAGACGCGAGTGCCAATGTAGTAACAACGCCAGTCGCAGCGATAGCATACCCAGGATCCTCAATCTGCTGAATGACATTTTCACCCGTCATCATCCAGTTTAGAGAACCCCAAAGGAAACCCTGCATAGCGGCGCGACCATTGAGAACCTCCGCGAAACGAGTCTTGGGGTTGTATGGTTCAGGCTTTGACTCGTACTCAATTATAATATCCTTAACGGGTTCAACAGAAGAGCGAATCTTCACAGGTCCAAGTGTATGACGCTTAGTCGTCAACTTAGATTGACGATGCACATGATAGGATGGCTTAACGGAAGCACATGTAATAGAAGACATTTCTACCTATATGATGTTACAAAACTTTAAACTTGTTTGTTCTCCTTGATGAGGATTTTGTTTAATATATACAATTGCAAAAATAGACCAGCACCTGTATATGCCACGGTAAAGTTCATACCGTACTTCCTAGATTGGTATATGAGCCATAAGCAACTTCCCATGATACCTAACAGTACTGCATTTTTCCGTGTTTCGTCAACTTCATCAGAACGCTTGAAATCCTGATGCATCTGGATAAAACCAACACCGAACGCAATCGCAGCGAGTACGTTATCTGTATCCATTTTTATTCTATACTAAGAATAAAAATGGACGCTATTATCGAAAAGTTTTCGGGTAAGATTGACGCTAAGGCTGTCATCACAATGGTTGAAGAGATCAAGAGGGAATATTTGGGTGATGGTCTCCAGAAGGAGGACATCCCTCCAATCGTCGCGAGGCTGATGATGAACACCATGAAGTTCAAGAAGCTTGAGGGTCCTCAAAAGAAGAAGTTGGTAATCGCAGTGTTGTACCACTTGATTGAAGAGATTGATGAAGGTGAAAAGGATTCAGAGTTTGAAAGTATTCTCAAAACAATGGTCCCACCCATTATTGATGGGTTTGCTACCATGATTAAAACTAATAAGGCCTTATCGGATGCCGTCACGAAGTTATTTCCATGCTGTATGAAACCAAATTAAGGATTTGAATTGTTAACGAAGTAGTATGAAGTTTCCTCCTTTGGAGGTTATGATACAGTACGGAATCTATACAGTAAAAGAATTAAAGCGATTTTCTAAAGGACTTGTCCCAAAGAAGAAGAACCTAAGTGTACTTAACGAGTGCGAAAAGTGTGCTTTTGTGTTTCCAGGACCTACATGTAATAATTGTGTGGTATGAAGTATTGTACCGTAAAAAGTTATATGTCTAGAGGGCCCGAGTTTATAAGTAATAATCATATGTGTGCAGAGAGACAACTCATTCGTCGGCTTTACCACGAGTGTTTAAAAAAAGGTTATAAATCCCACCAATTTACCGAATGGCTACACCGAAAATATGGTCACTTGATTATATTTAGAGCAAACGTCCACGGAGACGCTATATCATTACCATGTGTTTTATGCAGGAAAATGATAGAGCGGTATGACATATGCTGGGCAGCACATGATGGTTCTAAATGGGTTCATAGCAAAAAATCAGAAGAATTACCGCATTCACTACCGACTGCTAAACAAAAGAGATTGTTAGGTTTTGGGAGTGATAATAAGACCTAACGCGGATTCCAAGTTATTATGGCTTCGTTGTAGTGGTTTATTTCTCTTTAGTTTTAGTGCGTTATTAGATGACGAAGCATTCTTTATTTCATCCATCCGCTTCGTGTTTGAAATAATGGGTATCACCTTATTTATTACGGGTACACTTTCAATCTTCTTAGGCTCCTCTATGTCTCTAGTTTGATTCTCTCTGAACTGCTCTATAGTCATGTCACCACCAAATTCTTTTAGAACGAATCTATTTGGTGCAGGTTTAACTGGACCAATTTGATTAAACATTTTTTTACGCATCATCACTACGTTTCCACAAACACGACTACCTATTGTACAGCCATATTTATCTATCGCGTGGGACTTTACACAACTCCATGAACAGTAATTGCCAGCCGTGTAAAACTTGTTTCTACGATCATCGTATTTGTATGGCATAGTTAAAGGTGTTCCCTCGAAGGAGTGACAACACCACCAACACCACATACGTTTAAAAATAATTTTTTCTTTAAGTGTTATCTTCTCTTAGAACCACTAAAAACTAACATTATTATGAACATACAGAGAGAACAAAGTGACACCGAACCCACACCACCATATGTGAGATACTGAACATTCTTATCTTCCCAGTCAAACTTTGCAGGGTAACGAGTGATCGGGAGAAGATTTAAGGGCCATTTGTCAAATGGTGGTTGTCTCACTAAAGCTCTCGCTCTAGCTCTCGCTAAAGCTGCATCCATGAAACTCGTATCCCTCTCTTCGGACCACCAATCTGGGAATGTACGTATTCTATCCGGGTCATAATTGCATTTGACCGCGATATTATTATTTGTGTTTGTACGGATGTCTATATCCTTACCACATATTGGGTAAGTGGCTGCACAGTCACTCTTTACATTTGGTGGAATGTAGCCACTATCACACGACCTAGGTCTACAATGTCCTTTAGTTTTGAGGGTAGTGTAGGATACGGGATCTTCTACTTCATCTTCATCTTTACCCGCAGCAATAGCCGCAGCTTTAAGTTCGGCCCTCTCCTCTTTTGTACTAAAAGCATTCTTATTTTCCTCGAGGATTGTATAGTATCTACACCCAGCTGCTTCCGGGTTAGTATCACACACGTTATTCTTCATATTGTAACATGTACAGTGGAGGTCATCTGGTTTAGCCTGACAGTACTTTACCCATGTTTCATCGTATTTGTCTGCCAATTTATCTCTGTTACATCTACTATCACTTTTTATACGATCTTCCGCTGCTGTGCCCAATGTTATACCAGTCGCCACAGTTGATATATATGTGGGTCCATCTTCATTGAGACACCATTGAGACCTCAAAACATTTGTCTGATCTCTATCCTCACATGTTTGACCACCCCCGATTTGTTCCGTATAGTTGCCGAGGGATTGACAAAACTCATCAGCTAAATTATCCCAATTAAAAGTGTCCTCACACCCAATACTTTTGATGTACTGAAGTCCATATGATGTTAAAGGCATCTTTTCGCGGTTTGTGAGATAGTCGTCGCCGTACTCCTCCTTGAGTTGTTTGGCAGTCTCTTCACATTGATCAATTTCTATGGGAGCGGCGGATAAATTATTATCACCAATATCACAATCTATGTACCCAAAGGCACACCCGGCACCCAGTAATAAAGCCATGGTACTCTACTAGTTGTGAATATTTTTATCATCGTCTGAACCTAGATGATCCAGAGTTACCACCACCACCTGAACTTACAAGTAATATCAATACTAGGATACAAACACATGAAATACATGAAGAGGCAACTGAACCCCCCGCACCAATCTTTTTGTTTGTGTCTTCCCCAGTGATGTCACTAAAGGAGAGGGGTATATACTGACCTATACCCACTGGAAGATCTGCTACAAAATTTGCAGCGGGATTTCCAGGGTTTGTTAAGTTACCGTCCTGGTCGTATTCTTTGCCTCCTATATTACATTTTGCATCGATCGTAGACTCAGTTAAGTTTTCAGCTGATATATCGTACCCACAAATCTGAACGGGTGACGCACAATTTTGATTTGAATTTTCAAGAATCCACTTGGAGGTACCCGCTTCTTCCTGGCACACTAGACCATAACACGCTTCACGACCAGACCATTCAGTTTTAAAAGCATCGGGTGTTTTCTCAACTAGGACATCATATGTTAAAGCCTTTGCGGCACACCCCGCAGCGTTTGAATTATCGTCACACACCCCATTCATCACATTGAAGCATGAACACCATGGATCGGCCGCACCCGTTTCAGTTATACAATATGTAGTCGCGAGTTGCACCCACGCATCCGGGCCTACGTACTCCTTCGTACACGCAGCGGCTGATTTTATCCTATCACCCACACCACAATATGTTCTAGCTAGGGCCGTGCCAGCATTCCGTTCTATGCAAGTAGCCTGACCGTCGGTACCACCAGGGTTCTTTTCGAAATTATCGACATTTGCACAGAATGTATCTCTCTGCTGTGATAACCATAGTGTCAAATGGTTACTACAACGGGAACCTTCTTGATTTGGATTGAAAGTTCTCAATGCCAATTCACTCGAAGCCGATTGGTAGGTAGAACAGGCTGGTGGAGGAGGTGGAGGTGGAGGTGGAGGTGGAGGTGGAGGTGGATTATATGCTGTGGGATTACCCTGTGCTACATCGACTATCACACATCCAGGTGTGTATTTCATCACTTCGTTATCACAAGGGTTTCCTCCTCCCATGATGTTTTAAATCTACTATTTACTAAGATTTTATTAAACGTCCGGTCAACTTTAATAAAATTGGGTACACAAATTTTTACGCTATTTACAGAGTCTTCACGAGTTCCAAAAGTTCAGCCTTCTTGCCCTCTGTCGCGAGCGTCAGGATCTTCTCGAGTTTGGACTCATCATCGGTCATCTTCTTAGCCATACCATAGACGATGAATGGGTTAGGGTCTTGTCGGTCCTCCACGTAAAGGACGATGTCGGAAGAAGTTGCGACATCACCCTCCAACTTTTCAACTCGCCTGGGTCGCATTACCAACCAACCCACGATAGCTATGATAGCCACAATCAGAATGACCTGATTGGGTTTAATCTTTTTGAGGTTAAGTTTCATTATACATTTCAGTAACATTTTTTTTTCTCAGTACAATTCAATATAACATGGGAGGAGGAGGATCACAAACGATCAATCAAACCTTCGATATGTCTGCCCTCAACAAGAGTATCTATGAACAGACCACGATAAACTCAAACTCATCTATGGCAGCACAGGCTAACATCCAGAGTATGCAAATTGACCTGAGAAATATAGTTGCTTGTACAACCAACATAAGTCAGACTGTTAATGCTAGTGCAAGTGCAAGTTCTACACTCGAGAATGACCAAACAACCGCGATTAAGAATGCTATCACCACCGAAATGCAAGCTGCAGTTCAGGCGCAAGTTGATAAGGTTACAGAGGCTGGTAACTTTCAGTTTGGTGACAAACAGAATGTGAATCAGAATGTTATTCTGGCAGTTCAAAATGTTATTGAGAATAGCATCGTCACTGAAAATATCAACGAGGCTGTAGCGGAACAAGTGACCATTCAGGATGGTGTGTACACCATCGATGGTTACGATTGCACCCTAGGTGGCGAAATTAACTATAGCCAAGATATTACAGCCCAAGTTGTTGCGAATATAGTCACTAAAAATCTCACAGATTCCATCGCACAAAGTGATGTCTTGAATCAACTCCAAGCCGCCGCGGATGCAGCTGCAAGGACGGAGAACAAGGGTCTCGCGGATATTATTACCTCATTCTTTGAAGGTCTAACCGGCCCTATGAAGTATGCTATGATCGCCTCAGTTGTGTGCTGCTGCATGGTCGTGGTCCTCGCTGTCGTGATGGGACTCTCACCAGCTGGTCAGAATGCGACTAGAAACATGAGTAAGGCCGCTAGTCGTAAGTTCTAAAAATAATTTTATAGCAATTCCACACCTATACATATATTCCAAATATGTATACGTAGTTAAAGCTATATTTAAAGAATTATATAATGATTCTGAGTATTGATGTTGGTATAAGGAATCTGGCTATGTGCTTACTTGATGAGGATCACAATAATATCGTTAGGGAGTGGGATGTCTCAGGTGTTCCACCCGAACATAAGGACGGTATCTATGTATCCCTACGAAAACACTTAGATGAGAGACCTTGGGTCCTCGGAGCCAAGACAATCCTCATCGAGAAACAACCCGACCGTAACAAGAAGATGGTCTCTGTGATGCATTTCCTACACGCGTATTTCATCATTAAGTGTCCTCAAGCTGAGACGATACTATATGACGCTCGTCACAAGATCCCTGATGTCGCGGGACCCGGTAAGGCGCAATACAATAAGAGAAAGAAGGCTGCCATAGAGAGGTGTGAAGCTTTTATCCGTCAAGATGATGTAAATGCACACTGGTTAGACACTTTCCTCAAGTCCAAGAAGAAGGATGACCTAGCAGACACTGTCATGCAAGCCCTAAGCTTCGTGAACAGAGTAGAGGTCACACCCGCATCAGCAAAAAAGAAAAAGAGTACGAAACTTGTAGCTCGCAAACCCAACGAGAATCAAAAGAGGACAAAGTATTCAAAGTCAAACTTGGCATGGATCTATCTCAATAAAGTGGAATGTGAAGTTCTTGAGAACAACAAAAGGTTTATGAAGGATCTCAAGAGGTACTATCGTGATATTGATGATTTGGTGAAGGAAATTAACACAAAATAATTTATACACAATTCTAAATGATACTTTATGTATTACTGTTATCACTCTACTTTTACAGAGTGTTGCAAAACAGTAACAGTGAAAGACATCTAGATGATAATTTCTTTTTTGCACATTTCAGTAAGATTAATAACAAAAACTTTTTCGTGTACCCGGAATTATTGTTGACATCTCCGAAACACATCGTTCTAAACGAAGGTGAATCCTTATACATACCACCCAACTGGTGGCATTGGATTAGAAGTGAAAAGTCCATCGCTGTAAACTTTTGGTGTTTGGATAATTATAACGCCTTTAATGAACCCCGTGTATTACGTGATCAAATAGAAAATAGAGATGTGATAATTGAAAAAATTTCCAATTACAATTATTCTGTGATGCTTTGGAATGGTTCAAATGATAAAACGAGTCCGGGTAAAATGAATATAAATGGAGACAATAACTATGTCATAACATTACCCGGGTATGGGAATACTAAAAAGAAAACGAATATTCCTCTACTCGACCACGTAAAAAAAGATATCGTGAAACCAAAATACTTCAAAGACATGGATGTTGATGTGAACCTATGGATTTCAGCTGGTAAGCATGATACAGGTCTACATTATGACGACAAAGCTGGAATATTATCAGTCCTAAAAGGTAAAAAGTATATAACCCTCTACCCTCCCCATAATTCTTCGTATCTACACCCATATGAAGTTGTCCCAAAATGGGCTAAAACAAAATCTTATAAAGTTGAGTATAACGTGTTCCACTTTGATAGGGAACTAAAAAATGCTTTACCTTCCTCAAGACTTTTATATGAATCCTTGAACGGTGCAAAGTATAGGAGTGATATAGTACAGAAATTAAGTGCATTTCCAAACAAAAGTGTGTGGGGTTGTAAAAAGCAGGGTGATCATATGAGATGGGAAGTGTATCAGTATCAGTATGACATCAAAGATTCTTCAAGAATATCTCCATTACTCAAAGATAGAGGTATCGTGATCACATCTACGGATGTATACGACACGTCAAATGTCATAGGAGATGAAGATCACATCTACACTCGCGACAATGGGTATATGGGTTATCCATTTTTTGGTCATGGGTATAAAAATGAAGATGATCCGGAAAGTATTTTTGTATTAGACGGAACTCAGAGATTCAAAACAAATTTTAGAGACTACATGAAAAAAATAGGTTTTGATAAAAACGTTGACAAGTTTTATTCCTATCAAAATCAATATAACTGTAAACATATATGCGTCCACAATAAAATGAATAATCAATTTTTCATTCAATACCTCGGTATAACAGTTGAAGACTTTGTATGGTTTTTAATTAAGTTTGGTTACGATACCCAATTGGTAAAACATGTCATAACAAATATGCATCTGTATAGAGATATCAACCACGAAATAACTATAGTGTACGATATAAAAACGGGTGAACCCGTCCGTTCAGGATTTTATGGTATCCTCATGAAGTAAATTAAGGAATTGAAGTGAGTACAGTATATACAATGAGCCTCACTATCCGAATGTCCGCCGCTACCAACAAACCCAACATTGATAAAATTATCAAGAGTAATAAGCGTCTTAGGGCTGCAGCGCATTCTTCAAAAACGAATAGGAAACATCATCGTGTAGCAATTGATGAACTTGATTCATTTTTGGATCTCATCGATAACGCCATCGATGTCATGAATAATACTACAGTTGAAATTGAAAAGTCACAAGAGAAACTTTGTGAGTTGTACGATTTTTGCGGAGAAGTACCTTTCGATGAGAGTTGTGATTATTAAAGATTAGAACGGATAGATTGTTATAATGAAGAAAGTATTGGATCATGGATTTGTGGAGTTGGTGGATCACATGCCCCAACAAGACCTAGATAAGGCTATTGTTGACGGTGCCCGTGTGAGTTATCAGACGGGTACTAAGACCACGCGTGGTGATCGTGGTCTCATTCGTTACCTTGTCCGCAATTGGCATACTTCACCACTAGAACTCGTAGTTTTCAAGTTTCGTATCAAGGCACCCCTATACATCGCTCGGCAATGGCTGAGGCACCGAACAGCATCGGTGAATGAGATGTCTGCTCGGTATTCTATCGTTGACGAGGAGTATTACGAACCAGAAGTACTTCGTGGACAGTCTGCTGTAAATCATCAAGGATCCGAGGGTATTGTGGAACTAGATGATGAATTGAATCAAGCTCTTTCTGAACAGTACAAACACGCATTTAAATTGTATGAACAACTACTTGAAAAGGGTGTATGCAGAGAACAAGCACGTGGTGTTCTCCCCCAATCTACCTATACCTCATTTGTCTGGAAGATGGACCTCCATAACCTCATGCATTTCCTTCAATTGAGGATGGATCATCACGCACAGAAGGAAATCCGTGACTATGCTATAGCCATTTATGAATTGATTCAACCCTTGGTACCCCTATCTATGGAGGCATTCCAAGATTTTAGGGTGAATGCTATGCAGTTGACAGGACCTGAGATTGAGGCAATTGCCGATGGTAAACCCATCGAGAGTCCGGGTGAAAATAGGGAATTCCAAGAAAAGTTAAAGCGCTTAAAAATAAAATGTCAATGATAAGTACTTTATAAAAATGAGTATGACTACTATCACCAAAATTTGCACCAACCCCGTACACAAGAACTCTCTTGACCCGGAATTATTCAGGGGGTCCCACACAGCTTGTGAGATTAAACCAAAATCTCACACTAAAGATACTATTAAGTACATTCCCACTGAATTAAAGTATGAAGATACAGCATGTGCTAGAATGGAGGCTGCGCGTCGTCCTCGCGCCGTAGCGAGAATGAAGAAACTTAAAAATTAAATGTCATTACAATACAAAGTAAAATGCTTGCCATTACAAACACTTTCACCGTATTCGCCGCCGATAAGAAGAACAAGGGATTTAAGAAATTGAGTAAGAAGATCCAAAAGGAACGTGACACTGACGTGGATAAGATCAAAGAGAAGTTCTCTGATGTTTTCCGTGATGAACAGCGTCGTTTGAAGGGATACTTCGAGGAACATAATAAGTTGATCAAGAAGGATGACAAACCTAAGAAGAGTGGTAAAAAGTCTATTGACTTTTACGAAAAGTAAACCATAAGGTACACAAAACAAAAAACATTGCCAGGGGTGGATTATCCCCAAACTTCTCAGCCAATAGAGCGCACACCACGCTGTACTGGACGAGCCTAATTTCCTGTTGTGTTTTGATCATCGTTCGTTTCATAGATCCTCTAGACCTTTGAAGTCCGGTGACAGCCGTATTTATCTTACTGATTGTCCCGGGTATCTCCGTCGTCTTCATGAATATGTCACCAACATCCACAGATTCTATAATTTGTTGTTGGATGAGGGGTTCCAGATATGTGAAATAGTTAAAGTCTGGATCAAGTTTGAGACATATACCTTCAATTGTAGAGAAGGCTTTGGCGAGGTATACGAAACTACTGGGTACGACGAATGGCTTTTCCATAGCAAGCTGTGTTGCGAGATCATCCTTCACGATTCCAGAACCATCTAGGGTTTCCAGGTACCCTAAAATAGTTTCAAAGAAGAGTTCAATATCTGAAACATCCGAAGATGTTGGAACAATCACACCCAACTTCACTAGGGTGTCAACTATACCAGCAGTATCCCTCGTGATTATGAATCCAAATAGTTTTGTGAACCCATCCCTAAGTTCATCGGAAAGTGGTATGAGTAATCCAAAATCATAAAACACAAGTTTCCCCTTTGATGAGAATCCCAAGTTACCGGGGTGTGGGTCAGCATGGAAGAGACCATTATCCATAGTTTGGATGACGTATGCGTTTATGAGGGCTTCGCATATCTTATTCTTATTCACTCTCTTGTCTGTAATCTCAGTCAGTTTCGTTGACGCGACGTATTCCATGACTATCATTTCATCGTTTGAATACTTTTTGTAGACTTTCGGAACTTTTACCCAATCAATATCTTTCATACTTTTTTGAAACTTTATCGCATTATCAACTTCTTGTTTATAGTCCGCCTCTCCTAATAGATATTCTATAGACTCATTGAGAACCGTCCCTGAACTATTTCCCGTGTCAATACCTATGCGCTCGAGGAAGTGTACAATATCGCGTATGTTATCGGTATCTTCTTTCATGATATCCAGGATTCCTGGGCGTTTTAATTTTACAACAACTTTTTGACCGTTTTGGAGTACAGCCATATGGACTTGACCGATACTCGCAGATTTAAATGGTACAGGGTCAAATTCTTTAAAAATATCGTAATCTACAATCGTATCGAATTCCACGGGAGGGACATCATCTTGTAATGATTCCAACTCTTTTGTGAACTCTGGTGGATAAAGATCCCCTCTCGTCGAAGCGATTTGTCCTAATTTTACAAATGTTGGTCCAAGATCAAGGAGTTCACTCTTTGTCCATTGACCAAGTTCCTTTTTGTTTTGTACAGTGGCATTTTTCCACAGAAACTTACCAGCAAACTTCCATGTTTTCAACCTTCTACTAGGAACTTCTTTGATTGGTACATGTTGAGCAACACATAACATTCTACTTTCTATAAATGTTTTTATTTTCTTAATATATATAAATGAAAAAAATCGCTAATTTGTTTTCACCCGTGACTAAACCAGCGGAAATGCTCGTTAAATCTCAACCCGTATTATTTTCGTTGATTATCCTTTACCAGGGTCTTTTCTCTGGTAACGCGATACGGATTCCTCAACGACTAAGAAGTTTATTCGATAATAAAATATTTCGTCTTCTATCTCTCATGCTAATCGCATTCAGTGCAACGAAGGATATTGAGTATGCTCTCATATCAACCATTATATTCCTTGTTGTGATGTATGCCGTGAAGACTCCAGAGGAGCGCAAGACTCATGGATTCATTTAAAATATTTCTAAATTATAAATGGCACTTGCGAAAACTCTGAGTCTCAATTTCGTGTCTATCCTACTTTTCACACTCATGTACTTTACCATCTCCAAGGCGGGTGGTGAACAATTTAATGGATTGGATAAAGGATCCGGCTTCTTGGATCATCTCTACTTTGCCTTCACCGTTCAGTCCACAGTTGGTTTTGGTGACATCTACCCCATTAGTCCCATGGCTAAGATGGTAGTCATGGTTCAGCAATCTGTTCTCATTTTGGGTGTTCTCGAACTCCTCTCCGAGGCTAGTCCAACTGCCGTTAAACAAATGATTCCAAATGCAATGAAAAAAATGATGTAAAAATTATATATCGGCTAAAAGTAGAATGAAAGTTCATATAGTAGGAGCTGGTCCAAGTGGAATGTCCCTTGCTTGGGAGATACTCAGGTCGGGTGACCACGATATTACAATCTATGATAGGAAGTCTTCAGCCGGTGGATCGTGGTGGGAGCCCACGGAAGAAGTGAGGGATCTTCATGCACATCGTATAGTGTTTGATAAAGCGTTTGTCAACACCCAAAGTCTCTTCGGGGAAATGGGTATCAAATGGAACGCTATATTTGAACCCGTTCAAAAAGATATATATGGATTCTCGTTTCGTTCGTTGTCCCTAAAAGACTATGGAGCCCTGACATCCCTATCTTCTAGGGTACTCACCAAACCCCAAAAGTACAAGGGTGTCTCCCTCAAAGAAGCCATAGGTCCATTGAGTGAAGGTGGACAGAGACTACTGGAACATCTCCCTCTCATCATGGATGGTGTCACTTGGGATGTCATGTCTGCTTGGGAGTTTGTGAGAAGTTTTGATCACGTGGCTCTCTCCAAGCAGTATACACAGAGGGTCTCAGGTAAAGTAATGTGTGACGCTATGCAGAAAGCTCTAGAAGATGTTGGGGTGGATTTTGAGTTTGAAAAAGAGTTGACGAGTGTTGAGTACATGGAGGATGGATACACAGCCGAATTCTCCGATAGAACTACAATTGGTGATGGAATGTTGTTTTTGTGTTTGGACAACAGTCCAGCCCTAAAACTTTTGGGAGACAACTGGGGTCCCGAGGCTGAAAAGAAGGTTCGTGAGAGTACTTACGGTTGTATAAATCTTTTGTTAGATTTTGATGAACCCATAGAACTTAAGGATGATTTGGAAATTGCCGCGACAACAAAATTAAACCTCCAACCAGTCGTTCTTTCGGATGATAAGACAGTTTCGTGTCTCATTTGTGACTTAACAGAAGATATTCTCACAACACCACCAGAAGAGTTGAGGACCCTCATACTCGGTGAACTTGACGTACCTTTACCTAGGGAGATGCGTTTTGGTTGGGGTGCAAACTGGGATGGAGAGCGTTGGCAATTCTCCCAATCCTCGGGGGTCTTAAGCCTCTATGGACAACTCCCCTTCTTCGGTAAGTGCCCCAACGTCGCGATGTGTGGTATGATGTCTCCTAGAAACACACCTTATTCCAGTATTGAGGCGGCTGTGGAGGTGTCTAGGTCCCTCAGTCATAAATGCTTTGGAACTCGGGAACCATTGAATCCCCTCCTCCTCACACAAGTTATGTCAATGACACTTTTAGTGCTTATAGTTTTAATTCTCATATATCGTAACAGAAACATATGAAGTTTCTAGCAAAAGTGCATACACCCATGTATGACCACAACGATAAGAAATACATTCGTTTGGTCATTCCTGAAAATTATGCTGAAATCGTAAGACGTGTGCAACTCAACAAAGCCTGGTTGGTAAAAAATAAACACTTAGATGACCCCTTAGATGGTCGTGTGTTGACAGTGAAAGTTCCGTTCCGATATAGGAGAGTGATGTGTGAGGTCAAGGGGAGACCCATTCAATCTCTTATAAGGGATGATGAAGTTGGAGTTGAAATAGACTTTAAGGGTGTTTGGAATGTTGGCAATTACTCGGGTTTCTCTTGGATTATGAAGAGTATAAAGTTTATACCACTTTAAATAAGTATGCTCACTAGAACCGGATATCTTGTGAGTGAGGGTCCTTTACAGGAAATTAAAAAAGAACTTACCGTAAGACCGCAAGTCAACGGAGACTATGGATTTCCTCCACCACCTTTCAAAGTTTTCAGAGCAACTAAGAATGGAGTGTGCGTTCCAAGATTCTATGGAACTACTAAACTTGGAAAGCCTACACAAGATAAAAGACCCGAACCAGCTAGATCCAAAGCCAAATTTGTTGGACAGCTCAGAGATGCAACCCATCAGAATGAAGCATTGGCAGCAGCAATTGAAGCAGGGCATGGTGTCCTTTCTCTACCATGCGGCTACGGTAAAACGACGGTATCCTTGGCCATAGCGTGTAAGTTGGGGTATCGTACGATGATTGTTGTTCACAAGCAGTTCCTAGCAGACCAATGGCGGGAACGCATTCAGCAGTTTTGTCCAGGTGCAACGATAGGTATAGTTCAACAGGATAAGAAAGAGCTTGAATGTGACTTTGTAATCGCTATGCTCCAGTCCCTGTCCCTCAAAGAATACTCCTTCAGTGACTTTGATTCAGTGGGAACCCTAATTGTTGATGAAGCCCACCATATCTGTGCGAAGGTATTTAGTCAGTCCCTCTTCAAGATGTGTCCTAAGCATATCTATGGACTCTCGGCGACTCCAGAGAGGAAGGATGGTCTCACTAAGGTACTCCACTGGTTCATGGGTCCCACTTTCTTTGCTGTTGAGAGAAAGAATCAGGAACAAGTGGAAGTGTTCCCCGTTACGTATGAATCCTTCAATTATAGGAATCCTCCACCCTCCATGAGGAATGGAAAGATTTCAATGCCCAATATGATCACAGAAATTGTTGAGGATCGGAAGAGGAACCAAATGTTGGTAGAACTTGTCAAGAAAGCTTCAGCTGGTACGAGACAGCTTCTCGTTCTAAGTGATCGTAGACAACATTGTGAGATGCTCCATCAATGTTTCCCAAAAACTTCGGGTCTCTATATGGGTGGTATGAAGGAGGCAGCTTTACAAGAGTCTTCAAAGAAGAAGATCATCTTTGCGACGTTCTCACAGGCACACGAGGGTCTAGACATCCCAACCCTAGATACAGTTATTTTGGCTTCACCCAAGTCTGATATTACCCAAAGTATTGGTCGTATCATGAGGGAAACAAAGGGTAAACAGAACAACCCACACATCTACGATGTTCACGACCCATGGTCACTCTTCACAGCCATGTATTATAAAAGAATGAAGATCTATAGACAAGGTGGTTTCAAAATCCATGGTAAGGGTGCAGAAGAAAAGAAGCAGGACTTCCCTCAGGGAAAGTGTCTGTTTTTATAATCTGAACATCTATTAAATGTCTGGTGCATTAATACAACTTGTGTCAAGGGGTGTACAAGATGTATATCTCAATAGTGAAGAGGGGCATTCTTTCTTTCGTATGAAGTTTACGAGGCATACAAACTTTTCTCAAGCCCCAAAGTTCATCAAGACTGTTACAGATAAAGATCCTGTTTTTACTGTTCCGGTTTTAGGTGATCTCGTGAATTGTTTATGGTTTGAGGGTGTTGATAAAAACTCTAACGTATCCTCAAATCTTCTTTACAACTCTACGATTGATCTATTTATAGGAGGTCAGAAAATAGATTCTCAACACTATGACTATTACGCAGATATATGGCCCAACTATCTCGCAGACACGTATACCAAATCTCAAGAGTTAACAAACAAGACAAGTATTTCACATAGAAACTTCCAACCCCTCCATTTCTTTTTCTGTGACCACGGAGCATTTCTACCCCTTGTATCATTGGCACATCATCAAGTTGAAGTTAAAATAAATTTTGATCCGAGTAGTTTAGATGGCTACAGTGAAACACAAAAGCGTATCAATGTATATGCAAATTATGTATATCTAGATAAAGATGAAAGAGAGTCCATGGTGGAGAGGCAGATGGACTTTGTAATTACACAGACACAAAAGGTGGAATACCCTCTATCTAATGTTTTCAACAATGATATTGAATCCGGTGGATACAACGATTTGGACATATCGTACTTCAATCACCCAGTTAAATCTATATTCTTTGGATATAGTGCGACCAGTAATGACCCCACGAACGATCGTTTTACATTTAAAAATGCAGACATTCATATGAATGGAACACCTCTACTCGAAAATATGACACCCACTTATTTTCACACAGTCCAAAACTACTACAAATCTAAATATGGTGTATCAGATTATAGGGTTGATACCGAAGATCTTATGTACACGAGATATTTCGTATACCATTTTGGTCTAAATGCATCAGACTACAACCCCTCTGGTAGTTGTAATTTCAGCAGGCTCGATAATGCAAAACTCATATTGAGGGGTGTGGAGAAGGGTAGTCTTAGAGGAGACCAAAATGATATCTGTGTGTTTGCTGTGAACTACAATGTTCTCAGGATTAAGGATGGTTTGGCTGGAATTTTATTCGGTAACTAAAGTATAAATGGGTAGAACAGCTAGGTTTGATCAAATCTATGTTGCAAGTCTTGAAGCAGAACCCGTTGAGAGTGAAACACTTACAGGTGTTAACAGTATTTTAACTAGGGAAATTGAGGCTAATGAAATTAAACTTGTAGTGAATGATGGAATCAAGGGGCGTTTAGCTCTGGCAAACAATATACCAACCAAACAGTTTTCTGTTGGTGAAAAGCTTTTTATTGATAAAGATGATACCATCGTATTTGATCTCCAAGCGCGTGGTAAGGCATCTCGTTTCTTTGTGGATAATCAACTCGCTGTGGGTACAACGAACCCCACAAAGGCTTTTCAGGTAAATGATGGTGATACTAGGAAGGTTGACATTGATTTAACTGGTCGTAACCTCATGACGGTGAGTGGTAACCTCGTGGCTACAAATGTTATCATTGAGGACCAACTCACTTTTGGGTCAAACCTCATTATTGATGGTTTGGCTTCTAACATTATTACTGTGAATGGTGGTATGAAAACGACAAATCTGAGTGTTGGGTCTAACGTGTTCATATCCGATTTGGGTCATGGTAGTAGCGACGATTACCCATACCCAAATAACGTAGCGGTTTTAATAGGTAATGTCACAGTTGACGGGGGTATGTATATTTACGGTAATACACGGATGTATGGTAATCTTTTTGTGGCTGAAGAGGTTACATACCAACGTATTGTGAACCTTATAATTTCCGATACAACTATCACATTTGGTGAAGGTAATGATGGCATAAATGAGCCAATGCTTTTGTTTACACATGATGAAGATGAGTCAAATATTGCTTTTGGATTTAGAACTGGAGATCGCGGAAAAGAGATGGGTTTGTTTAGAACTGAAGGTGGACCACTTGATACAACGTTTGCTGTGGATGATTCTGTATCCACGAATCTTCATGTATTCGGTGATATTTATACTTCAAATGCAGTGGGTGTAGCTAATATTTTTCCTACCCACGACCTTTGTGTGGGCTCCAACCTCTTCGTTGAAGATACAGGTTCCAATGTATTGGAGGTACATGGAAACACTTTTACGGAAAACTTAAAAGTTGGTTCAAATATTACAGTTGGTAACGATGTAATTGTAATAGATCCAACTAATAAAGATGTTGCTATAATCAGCGGTAATGTGAAAGTAGATGGTTTACGCACTACAGGTACAAAAACTTCAGGTATATCCAATGTGGTACCCACTGATACCCTCTCAATTGGATCCAGGGTATACGTCAACCTTACAGCTGCAAATACACTCACAATTTTTGGTAACACCGTGACAACAAACCTGATTACACAATCCATTAGTTCAACTTCCAAGATAACGATTCACTCCGATAGATATGGTGGTGATAGTCTTCTAGATCCACTTATCCTCAAATCCGGACCAACTTCCTCAAATGTAAGTTCTATTGAGATATACGGTGCGAGTACATCCAATACTCATCAAAACATTAGATTCAAAACCAGAAATCATGAGAAAATGAGAATTACATCAAACGGTCAAATTGGTATAAATACAACAAATCCAACGCAAAAGCTTACTGTAAATGGAAACGCTTTTGTTATGGGTAGTAACGTGATGATGTTTGGAAACTTGTGGGGAACGACATCAAATACCTCTATGCAAATGTTTTCAAGTCCTAATGTAGGTGAAAACAAAGTTGAGAATATAGTCAAAACTGGTAAAGGTCTCAACTTTTATGCAAGTACCACAGCTACCATGGGTACGCCAAAACTCACCATATTAGAATCAAGTAATGTTGGTATCAACGTCGCCAATCCCATTGGGGCACTTCACACCACTGGTGGTACGGTGTTCATAAATGATCAAGTTACAAGACGTGGTACATATGTTCATCAAGAAACGCCAATGGTGATCACAAATACATCACCAATCGTAAGTACGACTGATATGGGTCGTGTGTTAGATTTGACCCGCGAAGGCGATGGTATAGAACATGGAGCACGAGCCTCATTTAAGTTAGGAAAACACGAGACCGCGGATGGAACTTCTAGATCACGACTTGATCTTTATTTAGCGAGTGATAACTACCAAACTGATGCTGATGTCATGACCTTCCTAAGTTCCGGTAAAGTTGGTATAGGTCACACACAACCAACTGCTCACCTAGAGGTAATGTGTGAAGGTATAGCTGATCCAAGTGAGAATGGCATACTCGTTCACAACCACGATGATGGTGATGCTATCATAGCCATAGAAACCAAGTTAAATGTGGGCAATGCATTTACAAGTTATATACTTGAAGATGGTGGAGCCCTCACAGGTTGGTCGGCAGGTGTAACGAAAGACGATGATTTTAGAATTACAGAAAATTACAAGAGAGTTTTGGATTCTTCTGCAACAGCCCTTTTCATAAGTAGTGCGCAACGTGACGTGGGTATAGGCACCGATGTTCCCCGTGGTAAATTGGAAGTCGCCGGTAATGTTGTGATTGGACATCAACTCACATTTGGGGGTCTTACTGGTGATGAATTTGGAAACACCATTTTTGTAGAAAGGAGTTATTCTGAATCTTTTGATAAGAATGAACTCGTGTTATTCAAGGGTAATAAAACGGACAGTTCTGCAAATGAATCTGGTCCTTCCAGAATTAGACATATTGCGGGTGAACACGTATTTCAAACTATAGGTATAGACGGTGAATCGTTCGAAGACACGATTGAGACCATCGGTGAAGGAACGGGGGATGTCCCCCTCTGTATTACAGATTTGGGAACCGTTGTGATAGGTGGTAGTCGTGCAGATGCAGCAGCGGCTGCGGGGCGAACAAATACTAAACTCATTGTTAAGGGTGATATTGAGTTTGCGGGAACAGGTACATTTAAGCTGTCGGGTTTACAATTTTTAACGACGACTGGAGTTTCATCACAGAATAAAATCCGAAATGTTTTAAATGGTGGTACACGCCGTCCACTCTTATTTACACACGATGATGGTTTAGGTGGAGATTCGGAATTTGCCCGTTTTGATAGTGCTGGTAGATTGGGTTTGGGTACAGAATCCCCAACCTCCAACATACACGTTTATGATACGACACCCGGTGATGTGAATATCATGAAACTTCAGAGTACTGGTAATGATAAACAGACGAACCTTCTCATATATACCAATGATGATGAGGGTGGTTTTATAAGAGGGTTCAGCAACTTGGAAAATAAGACAACTGGTCTCTGTCTGGGTGTAGCTAATACTGTCACCGGGATCACAAGTTCTATTCATCTAATTGACACAAGTAACGTGGGTGTGGGAACCCCTACACCTGGACGACAGTTTCATGTTGTTGATCATAGAGATCCATCTCTCGGTTTAACGGGTGTTGCGAGATTTGAGAGTGTATCCTCAAATGCCAGTATAGAACTTACAACCACCGGTGGTAACTCTAACATTTATGCAGATACAACGGGTAATGTATACATACATCCCTCTCAAATTGGACGACAAACCACATTTATCCAAAGTAATGTTGTGATTTCAAGTGATTTAACGGTAGATGGTATTATTGACTTCAACACCATTGGTATCGGACTTGGTGCTGGTGTAGCAGCTGCAACAGATCTTGAAGTGGGTGGTGGTACTATAGTGGGTTCCACAGAAGTTTCCCGAAAGACATACTCTAAAAATTTCTCCATTGGTGACGGTCTTGCCAAAGACATTCAATTGATGTTTGGTCCGGGTGCCTTCTATGCCAAGATCGTGTCCATGTTGAGAAGAACTGATGGTTCAACGACAAAGGATTTGAGTACTATGATCCTTGAAGTCCAAGGAGGTTCTGGTGATGAGGATACTCCATCCAATCTTGACGTAGCTGTGGGTACGAAGAACATCTTCGGTGGTACAAATAGCTTCCCATGGAGTCCAACTATAACAGCTGGTACGAGGGGTATAAGTATAACACCATACAATATTGATGGTACACGTGTATATTCCTATGACATTTCGGTGGAATTGTTGACATCATCTGGTGGAAAACTAATAAAAATCACACGCGATCTTTTAAGTGAGGCTGAACTTGACGATGGTACGGGTGGTTCGACAGAAATTACAACTTTTAGTTATTAATCAATTTTACCATTTGGGGAGAACCCAAAGGTAGAATCAATTTATTAATTATGCCCTGATGGAATCAGAGACGGCTAAGAAAAGAACGCCGACAATGAAAGCCATGACGACGTAATTACATTCACTTTCTTCGAGACCAGTTGGTTCTGACTTGACCTCGGCCTTTTTTGTGACGACGGGCTGCTCACGTCGCATTGGAGGTTCCAGTTCCTCCAAAGGACAGTAACCTATCATTTATACTTTAGTTAGAGATTAATTTCCGTTTTCTTCTTTCTCCGGGTTCTCTTTGCCTTGGATCCACCGACCGAAACCTCCTTGATCTCACCACCAGTGGATTCTCCTGAAATAGAGACAATGTCAGAGACATCGTCATCATCCTGATCAAGTGCTGAGGATGAGTTGTTGCTTGGCATGGAAGTGTTCATTGGTGGGGGTGGGGGCATCATCACACCACCCATGAGACTGGAGATGTCAATCCCAGGACCCTGCATCTCATATTGTCCGGTGCCACCAACTGGGGCGGCATCAGCAGATCCTGAGGGTGCACGGGTTGTATTTTGAACCGCGGACATCATATTCTTCACGAGGTCTGGGTTCTGCTTGAGAACATCGTTCATATTGGGGAGGGCACTCTTAAACATAGAGTTTGTGAGGTGGAACATCATCGCCGAACCACCTAACATCATGATGAGTTTGACCTCTGGAGCGACGTTCACCTTGGATCTATACTTCACGTAAAGCTCTTCAAAGACACCATCATAGTCGTCCACCCCCTCCATGACAGACTCAGACCAACCTTCTAACTGAATCTCAAAGGGGTTATACCTCTTATTAAGGAACTCCAGACCAGTCACACAGGCCACAAGCATACGACGAGAAAAGCGAACAGACTGTTCAACATCAATACTGTAGGTAATCCTCTTGACTTCTGTACGAAGTTCTTCAACATTGGAGTAGGCGTTCAACCTCTTATTGACAGCAAACCCCTTCTTTTCAAGCCGACCCAACTTATTAATGAGGTCCGCTTTCTCTTCATCCACCGAGCTGTATCCCTTGGATGGTGCCTCTTCACTATGGGGTCCTGGACCATCATCAGCATCATCAAAAAACATTGGTTCATCTTCACCGTAATCAATCTCCTCATCCATATGTGGTTGGGTAGGAGCCGACTGTTTGTTTGGGTTGACAAAAGCATCCATAGACTCCTGGTGCTGCTGTTGCACATATGGTTTGTTAGTTACAGGACGACGCACAGGCTGAGGACGGGCGGTGGAAATTTCAATTTCATCCATGAGGGCTTGTTCGTCTGCATCTAACTTCATAACATTTGTAGTTCCACGATCAATGACAATTTCTTCGTCCATCTACTCTCTATATGGAAACTATTAATTAACCTTTAACGCATTTTCAAAAAAATATGTCCGTACATTATAAATGTACACCCTTAACCGTGCCAACCGAAATGCTCTCATCAGTATTTTCAGCCTGATCGCTGTGATCTTTGTTCTTGGTATTTTCAAAACTACCAGCAAGTATCAGCCTAGACCAATTATCATCAAAGCTATCAACGAGAAGTCTCTCTTTGGTCTCGAGAACCGCATCGCATGTGTCCCTGGTCACACCAGTGAGGGTAGCCCATACACCAAGAGCTTGACTCCGGGTGGACTCTGTGGTGCCCAAAAGCTCGTCTCCGAGCAAGCGGGTTACGAGATTGAGGATGGAATCGGTGGATCTTTAATCTAAGCTATTATAAATGGCTTTGGTTACTTCTCCCCAAACTATTCCAGATCTTGATTATGAATATCATGTCATAACTGTTGATTCCATTGGTCAAGACAGTGCCAACACTTTTACTTGCCATCTCCAGCAGCCCCTCAAAAATGTTGTTCAGGCTAGACTCCTCGCCGCTCACATTCACTCTAACGTTGTCACAGAACATTGCTATGTTTCCATTGAAGAATTGGATACCATCTTTAATGACAGGGCTTCCAATGTTCTCACTGGTCAATCCCATATGAGTATGATTAGGGGTTCTTTCGCGAGTATCGTGACAGATAGTACTACTCACGAAGACGGTAACTCTCTCATCAGCTTCAAGGACAACTATCCCATCGTTAGCCAGTATGTGAACCCGATCCGAGGAATTGATCGTCTCAGTGTTACGATTAGAGATCAAACCGGTGCTACCATCAAAAACTCTTCGGATGGTGGTGCCAACTTTTTAGTTTTTAGATTTGTGTGTAGAAAACCAAACTTGTAATTTTCTCCCTTTAAAGTAGTAATAAACATGTCTTCGGGTATTGTTCAATTAGTGGCAATCGGCGCTCAGGATGAGTACATCATGGGCAACCCGGAGATATCGTTTTTTAATTCCACGTTTAAAAGACACTCCAATTTTTCACAATCCATCGAGAAGCAGACGATACGCGGAGATGTGAAAAATAATTCAATGTCAAGTGTCCAGATTGAAAGATCTGGTGATATGCTCGGCTACATTTACCTCACCATAGATGATACAAATCAAGCTGTAGACACTTCTCGCTGGGATCTTCTCATCGATAAAATTGAACTTCTGATTGGTGGTTCTGTTATTGATAGTCAGGACTCTATTTTCACTGAAAAAATTGCGATAGATACATTCGCTCAAAACATTTCTAGGTCTGCGATCGGTACACACCCAGGTGTTCACGCGCGTTCGTATTTTTACCCCCTTCGCTTCTTTTTTTGTGAAGGACCACAATGTGCCCTACCTCTCGTAGCCCTTAATTACCACAACGTTGAGCTGAGAATTCATTGGGGTTCACAAGCTGCCAACTATAATTTTGAAATGTATGCAAACTATTACTATCTAGACAATGAAGAGAGGGGTAACATCGCGACAAGAAAACACGATCTTCTCATCACCCAAGTTCAAAAGAACATTCCAAGTGGTGAGACTGTCCAAGATCTCATCTTCAATCACCCAGTAAAGTATCTCGCTTCTTCGGATACAACTACAGATGGCGCTCTCACTTCGCCAACGAATAAGGTTAAACTGTGTATAAATGGAGTTGAATTGTCAAACTACAAATGGGGTAAACCCCACTTCATTGATGTTATGAGTTACTATCACACAAACAATGTGACATCCCCAGATTTCTTCCTTTACTGTTTTTGTCTCATGACGAGTTCCCTACAACCAACTGGTACCCTAAACTTCAGCCGAATCGAGTCAGCCAAACTCATGAGTGAAACTTTACCCATAAATGACCCAATATATGCAGTCAACTATAACATCCTCCGCATACAAAATGGGATGGCAGGTCTCCTTTACGCAAATTAATTTAGCCTCATATATTAAATGGTGAAGAACTTGCCGTCAGTAGAGAGATCTACCAAGATTAGGTTTGGTAAGCATGTCCCGGATTCCACCGATCAGGAGGAAAATACCATTGTCTTCAACGCGAGTAATGTTTTAGTTCCAACACCATATAGTAACGCTGTCTATTTATCACCTATCAGGAACAAGTCTGATTATCAAGCTCCCGAGATTGTACTTCTAATGTACGACCGAAATACAAAGGAAATTACAGAATCTGGGGAATCCGCGAATGCCCTTATAGGTGGTGTGACACTTAATACAGCTGTACAACGCAGTAACGCAACTTCAAATACCATTATATTTGTGGGTGGGGGTATGTCAGATAATGGTGTAGCGTTTGTAACGGACCCGGAGAGTTCAAATAAGGTTGGTATAGCAAACTTAAATCCCCAACACACTGTGAGTGTTGGCTCAAACCTTTACATTGATGATGTAGGTTCAAATGTCCTCGTTGTTTCGGGTAATGTCGCTATTTTAGATAGCCTAATTGTTGAAGGAAACTTGACTGTAAATGGTGGTACAACGGTGATTGTTACAGAAAATCTTTCAATTGGAGATGCAATCATAGAACTAGGGAGAAACAATACATCGGGGGATACGACTCTTGATTTGGGTCTCCTCATGCACCGCCCAGAGACGTTATCAAATGTGGTCATTGGTTTTAGAGAGAGTTCTAATGAGTTTGCCATAGCCTATACAGAGGCATCCCCCTATGATAAAACATTCACACCTTTGACATCTGAAGACATTAATGTACATGTGTATGGTCTAACCCATGTGGATGCTAATATTTACGCACATGAAGATGTACTCGTTACGGGGAATGTATATGTCACTGGAAATGTTTCTATTACAGAAGAGTTGACCGTTAGTAACAATGTCTACGCCGATAAAGACCTAGAAGTTATGGGTAATGTTTACGTAGATGGAAATGTCGTAGCCTACAAAGACTTTACTCTCACTGGTAACGCATATGTATCTGGTAATGTCAGTATCACCGAAGAGTTGACCATCTCCAATAATGTGTATGCTGATAAGGACCTTGAGGTTATGGGTAACGTATATGTGGATGGAAATGTTGTAGCCTCTAAAGATTTTACCCTAACTGGCAATGCCTATGTGAGTGGCAATGTCAGTATCACCGAAGAATTGACAATTAGTAACAATGTCTACGCCGACAAGGACCTAGAAGTTGTGGGTAACGTCTATGTGGATGGAAATGTCGTAGCCTCCAAGGATTTCACATTGACTGGTAATGCGTACGTATCTGGTAATATTTCCATCATAGAAGAATTGACAATTAGTAACAATGTCTACGCCGACAAGGACCTAGAAGTTTTGGGTAATACTTATATCACTGGAAATGTCGTAGCCTATAAGGATTTCACATTGACTGGTAATGCATACGTATCTGGTAATGTTTCAATTACCGAAGAACTTACCGTTAGCAATAATGTATATGCCGACAAGGACCTAGAAGTTTTGGGTAATACTTATATCACTGGAAATGTCGTAGCCTACAAGGATTTCACATTGACTGGTAACGCATATGTATCTGGTAATGTTTCAATTACCGAAGAACTCACTATCACAGGAAATGTCTACGCCGACAAGGACCTAGAAGTTTTGGGTAATACTTATATCACTGGAAATGTCACGATTGATTCTACAACCCTCCATGTAGATACAGAAACTAACCGTGTGGGTTTGGGAACAATAACACCAAAATCCACTCTCGATATTGTTGGTAATGTCTACGTGACTTCAAATATTAGCACAGCTTCTAATGTTCTTATTACCGGTACCGCAGCTGCTACTTCTAAAACCACTGGTGCTCTCCAAGTAACTGGTGGTGTAGGCATTCAAGGGGATCTATATGCTACACATGCAAATCTGGAGGATGTTGAGGCTGATAGCCTTACGGTTACAGACACAACTCACTCTACTTCTAAAGATACTGGGGTCCTCGTAGTGACCCAAGGTGGACTAGGTGTTGAAGCGAACATTCACTCTACAAATGTTTTCGCGGCTTCCCACATAGGTGTAGGCACTTCTGCTACTTCTAATACTTTTGATGTTCGGGGTACAGCCAACGTGGGTGCCCTCGTTACGACATCTACCCATATTTCAGACTCAACCACGGCTTCCACTAAGTCCTCGGGTGCCCTCCAAGTGACTGGTGGTGCAGGTATTCAAGGTACTTTGTTTGCAGCTGACACGACTCTGGATAGTGTTAAAGTATTAAATATGTCAACAGGTACGCTACCCTTTACAGATGCAAATAAAAAATTAGTTAATTCTCTCATTACTCAAAATGATGATGGTTCAATCACAATCAGTGGAAATATGGAAATCGCGGGTAATATTAGTGTGGTAGGTAATACATTTGCACTCACATCAAATGACGTGATTATAACTGATCGTATCCTTGATTTAGCTAATAATAATGCATCTAGTTCACTGGATATTGGTATTCTCATGGAACACCCCGGTAAGAATATATTCATTGGTCATCATACCAATCCTCATGACCACTTTTCTATCGGTTATACAGACGCGGGTTACACAGCTGATCAAGTAGAGTGGAACGGTACAGATCATATTACCGCAAATATATGGGGGCACCTCATCACACAAAACACTGTGACAGTTCAATATGGAAATGTCTACATCGTTGACGGTGGCCTAGGTATCGGAATTGGGGATGGTGAGAATGACGATGTCCCCGACTCAAAACTATATGTCACTGGCAATGCCCACTTTACTTCAAATATTTCTACGGCTTCTAACGTCCTCGTCACTGGTGATGCTGGAGCCACTTCAAAGACGACAGGTGCCCTCCAAGTGACCGGTGGTGTGGGTATAGGAGAAAATATATTCGTTGGTGGAACTGGTAAGATTGAAAATGATACAGATGCTTCCTCAACTACAACCGGTGCTTTACAAGTTTTAGGTGGTCTGGGGGTTGTTAAGAGTATACACGCCGCCGATACAACATTTGAAAGTGTCAACATCACAGATAACACAAATTCTACCGATAAAGATACGGGTGCTCTCATAGTTCAAAGTGGTGGTGCCGGTATTGAACTAAACCTAAACGTCGGTGGAGTAACCAAGGTTTGGGACGGTACAAATGCAACTGATACAACTACAGGTGCCTTACAAGTTGTGGGTGGCCTCGGCGTTGCCAAGACTGTCTTCGCGGCGGATCTGTCATCTGGAAGTGTTATTGTAACGGATGACACTACATCTGATAGTGCAATTACAGGTGCCCTCAAGGTTACGGGTGGTGTAAGTACCCAAGAAAACCTAAACGTTGGAGGAGTAACCAAGGTTTGGGACGGTACAAATGCAACTGATACAACTACGGGTGCCTTACAGGTTGTAGGTGGTCTAGGAGTTGCCAAGACTATCTTTGCAGCGGACCTGTCATCCGGAAGTGTTATCGTAACAGATAACACTACATCTGATAGTGCAACTACAGGTGCCCTCAAGGTTACGGGTGGTGTAAGTACACAAGAAAACCTAAACGTTGGTGGTACGGGTAAGATTTGGGACGGTACAAATGCTACTACGACAACATCTGGAGCCCTACAGGTTGTGGGTGGTCTAGGAGTTGCCAAGACCATCTTTGCGGCGGATCTGTCATCTGGAAGTGTTATTGTAACGGATACTACTACATCTGATAGTGCAACTACGGGTGCTCTAAAGGTTGCCGGTGGTATCAGTACCCAAGAAAACCTAAATGTTGGAGGAGTAACCAAGGTTTGGGACGGTACAAATGCAACTGATACAACTACGGGTGCCTTACAAGTTGTAGGTGGTCTAGGAGTTGCTAAGACCATCTTCGCGGCGGATCTGTCATCTGGGAGTGTTATAGTCTCCGATGGTACAACATCTACAACAAAAGATACAGGTGCTTTAATAGTTACAACAGGTGGTGTGGGCGTAGAAGAAAACCTAAACGTCGGTGGAGTAACCAAGGTTTGGGACGGTACAAATGCAACTGATACAACTACGGGTGCCTTACAGGTTGTGGGTGGTCTAGGGGTTGCCAAGACTATCTTTGCGGCTGACATGTCATCTGGAAGTGTTGATGTCACGGATACGACCGAAGCCACAGACACGTTGACAGGTACTCTCACAGTTGCTGGTGGTATAAGTACACAGACGAATGTCCACGCAGCCAATGTGTACATATCAGGAGGTCTCATCACAAACACAGCGGGGGTCACAAAGAAGACCTACTCCCAAACTGGTACAATAACAACTGGGACTACTACAGGTATCGCCATCGTATTTTCGGATCACGCCTTTTCCGCTAAAATCACAGCCCAACTCATCGAATCTGATATAGAAATAAGCACACTCGATATCAAGGTCACAGGTGGTCGGAGGGGTGGTGCCTC
>Ga0222688_1000064_pt1 | contig 32074 bp, 52 predicted proteins | sample AntAcemetage1165_FD_181151 | JGI IMG/M metagenome (GOLD analysis project Ga0222688, IMG submission 181151) | Saline water microbial communities from Ace Lake, Antarctica - #1165 | ecosystem: Environmental > Aquatic > Non-marine Saline and Alkaline > Saline | place: Antarctica: Ace Lake... | reverse complement strand
TCCAGCCACACTTTCCCCCGCAATTCAAGTAGGTTTTGAGCCTATATTTGTTGATATTGAATTAGAAACATTAAATTTAGACTTAGACCAAGTTGAAAAAGCATGCCAAGAGAATCCTGATGTTAAAATTATTACATTCGCACACGTATTAGGTAACCCACCCAATATGGATAGGTTAATGGAAATCGTAGAAAAATACAATTTAATTCTATTAGAAGATTGTTGCGATGGTTTAGGAACAACTTACGATGGTAAATTATTAGGTTCATTTGGCAAAATGTCCACATGCTCATTCTACCCAGCCCACCACATTACTATGGGTGAAGGTGGATTTGTAGCTTGTAATGATTTAGATACCGAAAGAATATTAAGAAGTTTTAGAGATTGGGGTAGAGGTTGTTATTGTGCTGGACAGGCTAATGCCTTAAGAAATGGAAGTTGTGGGTGTAGATTTAATAATTGGATGCCTAGTTTGCCTGAAGAAATATTTGATCATAAATACATTTATGAAGAAATTGGGTATAATTTAAAACCCACCGAACTTCAAGCCGCAATGGGTAACGCCCAATTAAATAAATTAGATGAAATTGGGGTTCTACGTAGGCGTAACCATGCTGCGGTAGTAGATATATTTAAACCCTATACCGATAAATTTATACTACCTAAAGCCCAGGACAAATCCAACCCTGATTGGTTCGCTGCCGCCTTTACAGTAAAAGACGGAGCAGGGTTTACAAGAACAGAATTTTGCGAATATTTAGAGGATAATTTAATCCAAACACGCCCTTATTTTGCCGGTAATATTATGTTACAACCAGCATACTCTCATTTGATAGATGCCGAAAGAGTAATTAATGATTTTCCTGTAGCAAGAAAAGTAACAACTGATACCTTTTTCTTAGGGTGTAGTCCGGTTATTACATTAGAACAAATAGATTATATTAAAATAATAGTAGATAAATTTTTCACAGATGAGCAGTAAATTTTTTTCAAGTCGTAGTGATAACCCACCTCCAAAATCTAATACAAAAAACTCTACTTCTAGTAGAACTAATGTTAAAAAACAAAATAACGTAAAAAAGAGTGGCCGTGGGAAATAAACTTAAAAGTACTAACAAGTACACAAAAATGCAAAAAAAATACTATGAAGAAGCGGCTGCAACCGGTGATGGTGTAACCGTGGATAATGTAGTAGGATCTTTTGACCAGCATAATAAATGGTGGGATTACAATCTTTTGTTTATTAGGTTAGGTGATACTGATTATTCTAGTTTTAAGGTATTGGATTTTGCTTGTGGTCCCGGCCGTAACTTAGTTAAATATCGAGATAAATTTGGGCAAATTGATGGTGTAGACATTGGTAAAAATAATATAAAAAATGCTAAAGCATATCTTAAGAAAGAAGGAATAACTAATTCTGAATTATTTGTATGTAATGGTATAGATTTAGATGTTATTAAAGATGAGAGTTATGACCTAATAATTAGTACTGTTGCTTTACAACATATTAGTGTTTGGGATATTAGAATGAACTATTTTAAAGAATTTCATAGAATTTTAAAACCTGGTGGTGTAATTTGCATTCAAATGGGATTTGGCTCACCATCCCCTTCCACAGTATTTTATCATGAAAATTACTATGATGCCCCTGGTACTAATAGAGCATTTGATACTAGTATTGAACACCCAAACCAACTAAAAAAGGATTTAAATAATGCTGGCTTTCCTTGGTTTAATTATTTAATTGGCCCAACAGGGCCAGGTGATGTACATCCCTATTGGATTTATTTTAACGCGCAAAAATCAAAATAATGAACAAAAAAATAGTATACGTAACAGGATGTTTTGGTTTTATAGGTAGTCACGTAACTCGAGCGTGTTTAGCTAAGGGTTGGTATGTTTATGGTGTTGATAAAATGACTTATGCTTATCATAAACCTTCATATGATGAATTTAAGGAACACCCCCATTTTTCATTTGAGCAAACGGATATAAACGATTTAAAATTTTTATATGAATGTGATTATGTAATTAACACGGCCGCTGAAACTCACGTTGGAAATTCAATAGTTAAAAGTGATGAATTTGTAAAATCTAATATAAATGGTGTTCATAATTTACTTGAACTTCTTAAAAATTATAGAGGAGAAGGCAAAAACAAACCTATACTATTACATTTTTCAACAGATGAAGTATATGGAGACATTACAGAAGGGGAACATATCGAAACTGACATGCTTAAACCTTCAAACCCATACTCCGCTACCAAAGCAGCGGCAGACCAATTAATTACAGCTTGGGGTAGAACACATAACTTACCTTATGTAATACTACGCCCAACTAACAATTATGGTATAGGACAATATGTTGAAAAACTTATTCCAAAAACTATTAAGTATCTTACATTAGATAAAAAAATACCATTACATAACGAAGGAACCCCCATACGTAACTGGCTACACTCTAAAGATACAGCAAAAGCCGTAATTACAATTATTGAATCAGGTGTTAAAAATGAAATTTACAACATTTGCGGGGGATATGAGCAATCTAACTTGGCTACTGTATCTAAAATTATTAAATTATACTATGGAGATTCTAAAAAGCTGTATAGTTATTTAGACTTATCATATTCAAGACAAGGTCAAGATATTAGATATGCCCTAAATGATAATAAATTAAGAGCATTAGGGTGGGAACCTAAATCTAAATTTGATGATGAACTCCCACAAATAGTAAAATATTATAACAAAAACTTTATATGGTAAGGGTAGGTGATTATGTAGCTCAATTTTTAAAAAATAAAGGAGTTGAACATATATTCCTGGTTACGGGGGGAGGATCTATGTTTCTTAATGATGGTATTTCTAAAGAACCATCTATTACACCTATATTTAACCATCATGAACAGGCTTCCACTATGGCTGCCGTCGCATATTCAAAAGTAAATAATAAAATAGGCGTTGTAATGCCTACTACGGGTTGTGGTGGTACCAATACAATTACAGGACTACTAGATGCTTGGCAAGATAGCAACAAATTACTAATCATCTCAGGCCAAGTAAATACAAAAGAGGTAACTTCATTAAAACCTGAATTAGGTTTAAGAAAATTAGGAGTTCAAGAAGCTAATATTACGGATATTGTTAAACCTATCACTAAGTGGAGTATAGTTGTAGATAATCCTAAAAAAATTAAATATTATATAGAAAAAGCATTTTATCTTATCTCTAATAAAAGACCAGGTCCTGTATGGTTAGATATTCCATTAGATGTTCAAGGATCTTTTATAGATCCTAACTCTTTAAAATCCTTTACCCCACCTATTACAAACATTATCCCCCCCGATATTTCAAATCTTTTAAAAAATTCACAAAGACCTGTAATTATAGCAGGGTATGGAATACATTTAGGAAATGCTCGTAAAGAATTTCAAGAATTTGTTGAAAAATATAAAATTCCTGTAACCTTTACTTATCTTTCTATTGATCTCCTCCCTAGTACCCATCCACAATATATTGGAAGGCTAGGAACTAAAGGAGATAGGGCAGGGAACTTTGCTGTACAAAATGCTGATTTAATTTTATCTATAGGTAGTAGTTTAAGTATTCCTGTTACAGGATTTAGGTATGACACATTTGCTAGAGAAGCAAAAATAGTAGCAATAGATGTAGACCCTTTAGAACATAAAAAACCCACAATTAAAATAGATGAATTTATAGAATGTGATTCTAAGTTATTTTTAGAATCTAATATGTCTTTAGACTATGAATGTAATTTACAATGGTTAGAAAAATGTAATGAGTGGAGAAATAAATGGCCGGTTCATAACCCTAAAAATAAAAAATTAAACCTATATTCATTTACCAAAACACTATCAGATTCACTTGATAATACAGATTCTACCATAATCACAGATGCGGGTTCAGCTTACTATGTATTATGTCAAGCTTTATTAATTAATCAAAATCGATTTATTACATCCGGGGCTCAAGCTGAAATGGGTTTTACCCTACCAGCTTGTATAGGAGCTTCATTTGCTAACCCTAATAGTAATATAATAGGAGTAACAGGTGACGGTTCATTTCAGTTTAATATTCAAGAATTACAAACTATAATACAATACAATCTCCCAATTAAGATATTTGTACTTAATAATGATGGTTATATGTCTATTAAGAATACTCAAGATAAATTTTTTGAGGGAAGATATTTTGGGGTAAATTCGGATTCAAATGTTTCTTTCCCCTCAACTAAAAAAATATCTAAAGCCTATGGTTTAGATTATTTTAAATTTTCATCTCTTAATAAATTAAAAGAAGATATAAATTCTGTCCTTAATAACCCTAATCCTACTATTTGTGAAATAATTTTACCTTCTAAAGAAGCAATATTACCTTCATCATCAGCAAAAGTAAATGAAGAAGGGAAAATGGTATCACAACCCTTGGAGAATATGTTTCCCTTTTTAAGTAAAAAAGAATTTAATAAAGAAATGATTGTTAAAAAATTAAAATAAAAATTATGAAAAAAGCACTAATATTAACTTGGGAAGGGTATAAAGATTATGAAGCTGTTTATCCTTACTATAGGTTAATTGAAGAAGGTTTTGAAGTAGATGTTATGTCTAATGTTATTGGAAAAGTTCAAGGGATTTTAGGTAGTTCAATTCCAAGCCATTACCTTACCAGCGACTTAGATGATCCTACATTATTTGAGGATTTCCTAAATGACTACGAAATATTAATTTTACCTGGAGGCGTAGTTTCATTAGAAAAACTAAGACTATGTAAATCATCAGTCAAATTTGTATCTGAATGGAATAAACTTAACAAAACAATAGGTAGTATATGTTCAGGAGCTCAAATGCTTATTTCTGCTAAAGTTGTAAAGGGAAGAGATATTACTGGGTACTATAGTATGGAAGATGACATAATTAATGCTGGGGCTAATTTTATAGATGCTCCTGCGGTAACTGATGGAAATATTGTAAGTAGCCCACATTATAAATGGGTAGGGCACTGGATGAAGGAAGTTATTAATGTATATAATTCTAAGTAAATGTATAAAGATATAGTTGTAACTAAACCTTGGGGACATGAATACCTTGCTTATGAAAATGACGAGGTAGGGTTATGGTTTTTACATATAAAAGAAGGACAACAAACTTCCATGCATTGCCATCCTAAAAAAACTACTGGTTTAGTAGTATTGGATGGTGAAATAGAAGTATCGTTCTTAGCCGATAGTAGAAAATTAACTGCCCCAAGTAAGGTTATGATTAGAAGAGGATTATTCCACTCCACCAAGGCACTATCAGACGAAGCACTTATATTCGAAATAGAAACCCCAAAAGACAAACATGATTTAGTTAGACTAAATGATTCTTATGGGCGTGCTAAATCAACTTACGAAGGTAAAAAATTCGAAAATCCTAAAACAGATAAAGACTTATGGATTGAAGAACCTGAATTAGGTAAAAGTATAGATTATCAATTTGCTGGGTGTAATTTAAAAGTAGAAACAATAGATAATATTGAAGTTATTAACAATAAAAAAAATTCTGATATTATAATGTTTTTAAAAGGAGGAATGACACGTAACTTAGAGGACACAACCCATACTGTAACTTCACCCGGTGATGTAGGACATGGTAGTATAATTAAACAAGTATCTACTCAATTAGATGGAGTAGTACCGGGAACTATAATAATGACAATTACAAAAGATGAATAAAGATAATTTTCCACCTGGTTTTGAAGACGATGCTAAAAACATTGGTATAGATTTTGATGGTGTAATCCATAACATGGATAAAGGATTCCATGATGGGGCTGTATATGGTGACCCTATACCAGGGGCATTAGATGCTTTAAGACGTTTAGCTAAAGATTACACTATTATAATTTATACTGCTAAAGCAAAACCATCACGTCCCTTAGTTAATGGTAAAACAGGAACTGAATTAGTGTGGGAATGGTTAGAACAATATGATGTAGCCCAATATGTAAAAGAAGTTACAGCAGAAAAACCAAGGGCAATTTTGTATATTGACGATAATGGTTATAGATTTAGTAATTGGAGAGCAACCCTAGAATTTATTAAAGCTGTATGAATATAAAATTCAACTATAAACTATTAAGAAAATTATTATTAGAGGCATTAATTAACATAAATGTCCCTAATAATGTGTCTATACCTTTAGTAGATTCCCTTATAGAAACATCCTTAAGAGGCGTTGATTCACATGGGATTAACCTATTCCCCTTATACTATAAGCTTCTTAATAGAGGAAGAATAAATAAAAATCCTCAATTAAAAATAACCCAAACTGGATTATCAACTACAACTATAGACGCTAATAACGGGTTGGGATATTATGCTGGAAGTAAAGCTATGGATAAAGCTATAGATATGGCTTCTGAAACAGGTGTAGGAGTAGTAACAGTAAAAAACTCAAATCACTTCGGTGCTGCTAGTTATTTTACTCATAAGGCTGCTAATAAAGGAATGATAGGATTTGCTTTTACTAATACTGAACCTTTAGTTAATGCCTTTAATAGTACGGAGGCCTTTTTGGGGACTAATCCTTTTTGTTTTTCGGCTCCCATGGATAAAGAAGAACCATTTTGTTTAGATATGGCAACATCTACAGTAGCATGGAACAAAATAAAAAATTATCAAAGAGAAAACCAAACCCTATCCCAAGGTTGGGCATTAGATAATAAAGGAAATGAAACATTAAATCCCCATGATGCTCATAGTTTAATTGCTATAGGAGGATATAAAGGATTTGGTTTAGGAATGATAATTGAAATACTTTGTTCGGGGTTAACAGATAGCACTTTAGGGGTAGATATACATTCTATGCATGATATAGAAAACCCTAACGAAAGAAAAATAAGCCATTTCTTTTTAGTTATAGACATTAAAAAATTTATTAATTTGGATATTTTTAAAAAATATATGTCTACTTTATCTACTAGAGTAAGAAATCTACCTAGTTCTAAAGAAGAAAAAGTTTTAATGGCTGGAGATAAAGAAAAAGAAAATTTTAAACAAAGAGTTACTAAAGGTATTCCTGTAGATGAAATTAAGTTCCAAGAATTTTTAGACATATCCCCTAAATTTAAACAATCTATATTATAATGAAAATACTAATTACAGGTGGTAATGGTTTTATAGGTAGAAACCTAATAAAAGCCTTACAAGACAAACACGACTTACACTCCCCAAGTAGTAGTGAATTAGATTTAACTGATGCCCAACAAGTAACAACGTATTTACAAACTAAATACTTTGATGTTGTAATACATTGTGCTATAAGAGGTGGAAGCCGTTTACAACCTGATACCTCAGAAACTATGTACCAAAATTTATCTATGTTTTTCCATCTAATGGATAATAGGGATAGATTTGGTAAATTCTTTAATTTTGCTTCGGGGGCTGAATTTGATAGACGTAAAGGTGTATTACCTACAACTATAAAGGGTCATTTAGAAAGAAGTTGGCCTATTGATTATTATGGGATGTCTAAAAACATAATAAGCCGAATACTTAGAAGTGATAAAAAGGCTTATAATTTTAGAATATATGGGGTATTTGGGACTGATGAAAGTGATACTAGGTTTATTAAATCAAGTTTACTTAAAATAAAACAAAACCTACCAATTGAAATTAGCCAAGACCGACTATTTGATTTTGTTTATATAGACGATTTAATTAGTGTTATAGAATATTATCTAAGCAATCCCGAATATCCTTTGGATAACGAAGTAGAATTAGTATATTCCAAGAAACATACCTTATCTAGCATATCCACCTTATTAAAACAAACCACAAAATCTCAGGTTAGTATTAATATTAATGATGAAAAAAGAGGTAGCAGCTATATAGGTAGTGGTATTGGGATAGACGACATAGTAATGTTTAATGTCCAAGGTTTAAAAGCTGGTGTAAAAAAAATGTGGAATGAATTATAAAATTGTCTATCACTTAATGCCTTGGGAAATAGATTACTCGATGTTATCCTTTACCCAATTTAAAAAATCAAAATACCACCTAACCGAAGATGACACAATTGAAGTATCGGCTTGCCTAAACTTATCTTCATATCTAATTGATTGGGATAATAGTAAATTACCTAAACAATTTTTTATAGATAAGTTTAACCAATTATCTAAATTGTTAGTTGACTACAAATACACTCCTAAAATATATGATGGAGATGAACTATATGGACATCTAGACTTCCAACGAGAATCAGTATCCAAAGAGGTAGATTTTTATATTAACGTATGCCCTGATATGTACTTTAGCGAGTACTTACTTTCGTATTTAATAAGTGCCTCTAAACAAGCACCTAATAAGTATTTTGTTATCACACCTGAAATTAATAAATTATGGGATGGAACGTGGGATGAAATATCAAACGAAAACGTTAAAGCAACTTACGATACTTGGAACCAAGTAGACATTTACGATGTTAGATATAATTCTAAAGTAAGTGAACAAGATATAGAATTAAACGAAACACAAAAGTCTAAATGGGCGGGCTGGTTCGATTTATGTAGTAAATCATTTATGGAAGAATTATGCCCCATACAGGACGATTGGAAAGGGTATGGCCCACACGATTGGTATTCCTTGATATTAACCGAATACGCTCAACAACAAGGAGTTGACTTTAAACAATGGGTATTGAGAGGAGAAACTATATTTGAATACTCCGTGGGCCCTTTAAAGGATGGAGGCTTTTCAAAATACTATAAAGATCTTCTTACACTAAAAGATGTTCCAAATCAAAGGGAAGTATTTGAATCTAAAATGAAAGAATATCTAAATAGAGGAATTAAACAATTACAAGATAAAAAAATAATATGACCCATTTAGTATTAGGTTCAGCAGGACAAATTGGCTCACATTTAGTAGAATATCTTAAAAGACAAGGTGAAAAAGTCTATGAAATGGATATTTTAAACAATGAATGGGAAGACTTACGTATACAAGACAACATGATATTAGATGAATACCTAGTTGAGTGTGATATAGTATATTTTTTAGCATTTGATGTAGGAGGGGCTAAATATCTTGAAAAATATCAAGATACAAGCGAATTTATATTAAATAATATGAAAATAATGTCTAACACATTTGATTCCATATGGCAATCAGGTAAACCTTTTATATTTGCCTCATCCCAAATGGCAGAAATGTCATATTCTAGTTATGGAATGTTAAAGGCATTAGGTGAAAAAATAACTAAAGATAGAAAAGGTGTATTAGTTAAGTTCTGGAATGTGTATGGTAAAGAACATGATGAAGAAAAATCTCACGTTATAACCGACTTTATCAAAATGGCTAAAAATGATGGTGTTATAAAAATGAGAACCGATGGAACCGAATCAAGGCAATTTTTGTATGCCGAAGATGCTTGTGAAGCTTTATTTATTTTAGCACAACAATATTATAGTTTACCTAAAGATAAAGAATATCATATTAGTAGTTTCGAATGGAATAAGGTTAAAGAAATAGCAGACTTTTTAGATGTAATATCAAGTTGTAAAGTAATCCCCTCAGATAGGAAAGACGAAACACAAAGAAATGCTATGAACGAACCAGATCGCTTTATTTTAAAATATTGGAAACCTAAAACCTCATTAAAAGATGGTATAATGAAATTATATAATTTAGAAGACTAATGAAACAAGGAATTGTTATACAAGGGCCTACTAATTACTATAAAGAAGTAGCAGACCATTATTCTCAATTTGATAATGTAGTTTGGGCTACGTGGGATGATGAATCTAAATTACACTTAGACTATATTAAGTCTCAAGGCATAGAAGTTATATTAGTAGAAATACCCACATACCCCGGATATTTAAACGTTAATATGCAAGTTAAATCTACCTTTGAAGGTATAAAAGCCTTAGAAGGTAAAGTAGATGAGATATTAAAAGTTAGAAGTGATACTACTATATCTAATTTAGACCATTTATTAGATGGTTTAAAAGGTAGACAATTGTCATTTATGGCTACTTGTAAAGAGGGTGTTAGAAAGGACTTAGCATACGACTTAGTTTATTATCATACATCACATGATTACCCTGCTGATAACGTTGTGTATGGTAAAGTGGAAGATATGTTACTGATGTTTGACTTTCAAATAGATGAAATGTTACAAATCCCCCCAGAATCCCTTATAATTTGGAACTATATGGAAAGTAAGGGTATAGAATTTAAACTAAACTACCAACACTTAATAGATAACGGTATAAGTTTCTTCACAAATATTTGTTTAGACAAAGAAGTAGGTGTATATTGGATAAAACGAGACGTTAATTTAGTAGATTGGTATAAAGATAAAACAATATATGACTGGTAAAAATAAACATAAACTAATAGTGTTCGATTTGGATGGAGTATTACTTTCAAGCAAGGATCTTCACTATGAAGCACTTAACACTGCTTTAAAAGAGGTAGATGACTTATATGTAATTAGTAAGCAAGACCACCTACAAAAATTTGATGGGTTAAAAACAAGTGAAAAACTTGAAATTCTTACTAAGGAAAGAGGTTTATTATCTAATCTCCATAAACAAATATGGAACCGAAAACAAGAAATTACTATAGATAAATTGCAAGATATAGTTCCTGATCAATACATCAAAATGACTCTTAAGGAACTACGACGCAGAGGCTATAAAATAGCCTGCTGCTCAAATTCCATTAGACGTTCAGTATTAACTATACTATCTAAATTAGATTTAATTGAACAAATGGATTTAATTATATCAAATGAGGATGTTGGAAATGGTAAACCCCACCCTGAAATGTATTGGAAAGCAATGTCTATAATGAATGTGCTTCCTGAAGAAACATTAATAATAGAAGATTCACCTGCGGGTTTATTAGCAGCAGCACGTTCAAGAGCTGATGTGTTAAGAGTAGATAGTCCAAAAGATGTTAATATAAAAAACATATCCCAAAAACTTAATATGACTAAAACAAATAAAGTACCTAAATGGCAAGGTGGTAAATTAAATGTATTAATTCCAATGGCGGGTGCTGGTAGTAGATTCGCACAAGCGGGTTATACATTCCCCAAACCCCTAATTGAAGTTAAAGGCAAACCCATGATACAAGTTGTGGTTGAAAACCTTAATATCGATGCTAACTTTATCTACGTAGTACAAAAAGAACATAGAGAAAAATATAATTTAGATACATTACTAAATTTAATTACTCCAAATTGTAAAATAGTAGAGACAGATGGTATGACTGAAGGTGCTGCTTGTACTGCCCTATTAGCTAAAGAACATATCGATACAGATACCCCCCTATTTTTTGCCAATTCAGACCAATTTGTAGAATGGGATTCAAATGAATTTATGTATAAAATGAACGAACAAAACCTCGATGGTGGTATCGTTTCATTTAAAGCAACCCACCCTAAATGGTCGTTTGCTAAAGTAGATGAAAATGGATTCGTAACAGAAGTAGCAGAGAAAAACCCAATATCAGATATAGCAACAGTAGGATACTATTACTGGAAACAAGGTTCGGATTTTGTCAAATATGCTGAACAAATGATAGAAAAAGACATTCGTGTTAATAATGAATTTTACATTTGTCCAATATTCAATGAGGCTGTAGCTGATTGTAAAAAAATCAAAACATGGGACGCTAAAAAGATGAGTGGGTTAGGAACACCTGAAGACTTAGATATATTTTTAAGAGAATATAAAGGAGAATTATAATTATCTCGTTTTCTCGAGATTGCTAATATTTATTACCGAATGAAAACATTAAAACAAATACAAATTAGTATTGATATATGGAAAAGAGCTAAAATTTATTGTGCTAAAAATTCTATATCATTAAAACAATTTGTAGAAGAATTAATTGGTAATAAACTAAAAGATGAGCAACAATAAAGAGTATCTAAAAGAATACTATCAAAAAAATAAAGAAAAACTTAAGCAACGTAGTTTAAATTGGTATAGGGAAAATCGAGATGTTCGACTTGAATATCAAAAGTTAAACAATGAACGAAGAAAAGAATACGATAAACAATATTGGGTAAATAATAAAGACCAAAAAAAGGCCTATAAACGAAAAAAATGGGCTACCGATACTGAATATAAACTGAGAAATCTAATGAGAGTTAGAATTAACCAGTATCTTAAAAAAGGTAATAAAACTAAATATATTGACGTTTTAGGTTGTTCCATTAAAGAATGGGTGGTATATTTAGAAACTCAATTTGAGGATAAAATGAATTGGGATAACCATGGGACGTATTGGGAAATAGACCACATTATACCTTTATCAAAAGGTGGTTCATTCCATTACAAAAATACCCAACCCTTATTATGGGAAGATAATCGTTCTAAAAGCGCTAAACTAATATGATTTTAATATCACATAGAGGAAACCTTGATGGTCAACAATCTGATAAGGAAAACCACCCTAACTATATCTTCGAAGCTATTAAACAAGGATTTCATGTTGAAGTTGATGTTTGGTTTATAGAGGGTAAATTTAAATTAGGACACGATGAGCCCCAACACGATTTTCCTTTAGGTTTATTAGAATACCACTCAAAAAACTTATGGATTCATGCTAAAAATCTGGAGGCCATATCACAACTTAATATATTAGACAAAACAGGTGTTTATTTAAATTATTTCTGGCATCAAAAAGATGATGTAACAATAACATCTAAAGGATATTTGTGGGCCTACCCAAATATATGCTGTGGGAACAGTATAGCAGTAATGCCTCCCGAAAATTATAACTTAGAAGAACATATAGGCGTATGTTCAGATAACATAATAAATTATAAATGAAAATAACAGCAGTAGTAGTTACAAGAAACGATAATTATGGAGAAAATTTAAATGACAGAGCTACATATTGTCTCAACTCATTAATCGATACATTCGATGAGGTAATACTTGTAGATTGGAATTCACCAAACGACCGACCCTTACTCTGGGATATAAAAGATAACTTACAAAACAAAGGCAATTTAAAACATATTGTAGTTACCCCCGAAATAGCCTCCTTACTTACTAATAACGACCCACATGCTCAGGTATGTAATGAAGTATTAGGCCGCAATATTGGCATTAGACGTGCTACAGGTGATTATATTGTATCAACTAACATTGATGTAATTGCCCCACATAGAGATGTGCTGGAGGAAACGATATTAAACGATTTAAACGATAATACATTCTATACTATATCACGTAGACACATTGAATGGAAGGACATTGAAGCGTTTCATGGTGGTGATAGGAAATATGGTGAATGGCGTGAATTAAGAAACCATTTAATCGAAAATAGTGAAGAACGTAAGTATGAAGAAACAGTAGTTGAAGGTGATAACTATAGCATTATAAATTGCTGTGGTGATTTTCAACTAGCACATAAGAATATATGGAATGAAATTAGAGGCTTTGAAGAAGAATTAATATATGTTTTATATAGCGACACAAATGTTCAAAAGAAAGTCATCAAACACGGATTTGAACTTAAGGCAATATACTCCCCAGCACTATTTCATATCTACCATGGTAAAGGTGGGGGTGGGTTTTTAGATGGTATTAATAGAAAAGTAAACGATATGTATAGGGCTGTTACTGCTCAAGAAAAAACTGAAAATGCTGATACATGGGGGTTCGAACCTATTGAAATTGAATATGAAATTTTTTAATATTTATAGCAAATACATATATAATGAGCAGATTGGCAGAATATTTTTTAAGTGAAGACTATACTAAAGACGTAAACGTCACTAATGATACTTCATTATATGATCCTTTAAATGAAGAGGGGGCACATGATGGTACTTTAACATATAAAGTAACTTTAGGTGGAAAGCAGTATAAAATGCGTTTTGCAGTCAATAAAAACCCCACAAAAATGGGTATTAAGGTAAAATTCTTCCCATTAGGTGAAGCCGGTAACGAAATACAAAACCCCACCCCCGAACAACTAGCTGCTTTACAAAACGATATTGCTGTATCACTTGCTCCTAAATTCAATGATTTCAAACTTGAATTTGATGAAGATGAAGACGCGCCAGAAAAAAATGTAGCAGCATTCCAAATCCCATTATCTTCATTTGTATCATTTGTAACTAATGTAGTATTTAAAAAATAAATGGCTAACCAAAGAAAATTAATGAACGTTAGAGTAGTAGGTGCATCACAAAAGCATCTAAAAGAGTTCATTGATAAGAATAAAAGTTCATTATTTAGTGAAACCTTTGCAGGTATAAAACACGCTATAAGAACTAATAAATCGGTTGCTGATATATGTAATGTAAATACTACTAGTGCTTTAATGACTATTGAAAAAACGGGATGGGAAAATGCTCTAAGCTCATCGCTAGGATACTTTGAATCAATAGATGAATTTGAAAAGTGTAAAGAAATTAATTTCACACTAAAAATGTTACGAAATGAAAAAAGACCCACTAGACTCGCTCAAACAATCTCTGGATCAGTTACTGCAGGCTGATACTTCAATTAAGAGAAAAAATAAAAAAGAATTCGACCAAAAGAAAGATTTATTTATTAGTTTAGTAAATCAACTCGAATACTGCGTACACAAATCTTATTTAATGGAAAAAGACTTTGACATAGATTTATCTAAGTACGAGGAAAACTTCTATCAAGTCATAGATTCACTTATACTAATATCCTTTGGCAAGCAAGTTTATGAATTACTTTCATTTTATCTTTACGAACGTTGGAACCCAGATGGTACCCAAAATGGTATTGTTATAGAGGAAACTGATGAAGAAATGATGATTGAAAATGCTGGAGAACTTTGGCAATTAATTGTAAAAGTAAAACCCGATATTTTCGATGGGAAAAGGTAGAAAACCACGTCCAATATCTAAAGAGGATATAATTAGGGCAATGAAAGTAACTAAGTCAAACGCCGCTGCTAGTAGATACCTTCATTGCAGCCCACAACACTATAGAAAATTTGCTAAAGTATTTGTAGATGATGCGACAGGTCAAACTTTATTTGAACTACATAAAAACCAACAAGGTAAAGGTATACGAAAACACTTTGGTGGTAAAGAACCTAACCTAGGTGAGCTAATGTCAGGTGAAACATATGTTGATTCATATGATTTAAACAGATATAAAGCTAGATTAGTACAAGAGGGTGTAGTTAAAGAAGAATGTTGTAGATGCGGACATAAAGAACAACGTGTCAGTGACTACAAATCCCCCTTACTAATAGCATTTAAAGATTATAACAAAAAGAACTGGAAGATTGGGAACATAGAAATGTTATGTTACAATTGTTACTTCCTATATGTTGGAGATGTATTCGATAAAAAACAAATCGAAGGTATCCAAGAAGATAAACATATACCAACTACCCAACAAGTTGATTGGGAAATGGACGATAATATGTTGGAACATTTCCGTGAACTAGGGTTAGTAGAAGAAGACCCTGATGATGATTATATAGTTCGTTTATAATCCATACCCCCCTTTTACATATTTATTGCCAAAACCTAAGTGTTTAATTTATAAGTTATATTATGTTTAACAAAATAAAACAAAATTGGATGGCTTTTAAAGACATATTTAAAGATAGTAATGACCTCAATGAAAAAACTATTGTAGGTTTTGCTTCATTTTCAATAATGGTAATATTTGCAACAGCAGATATAGTATCCGGATTATTTGGAAAAGATTTAGTAATTAACGAATTGATATACAATTCATTCGTAATCATAACTTTAGGATCCTTTGGCATAGCAGAAGCAAGTAAAATCTTTAGCAAAAACAACACCCCCCCTCCTAGCGACGATGATGATACTAATAATGAACAATAAACAAAATTACCAAAGAAGATAAAAAACCTTAAGGTTAAATTATGAATTTTTCAAGAACACAAATCCAACAAGCTGTAGAATGTAAAGGATACAAGTACTTCACAGGTACTAAGGGGTATGATGTTAATATTATAGGAATTAGAAACTCCACTACAAAAAACAAAGTTACTAATAAATTTGATGATTTAATCACCTTGTCTTACTTAAACAAAGAAGGAGAATGGCAATACCACGAATACAAAGGTACAACCGACCCCGGAAAATATTGGTCTGAAAATATAATAGACAATTCTGGTGTAGCAATATTAAAACCCGGTCAATATAGAGGTTCACATCAAGTGGCTTTTCATCAAGGTAAGTATGAAGCTCTTTGTCAAAGGAAACCTCTAAAGGTGTATCGTGATGATAACCGAGATAACCATTATGATTTGAGGGAAAGCACTATACAAGAAGGAATATTTGGTATTAACCTACATAAAGCCGGTGGTAGAGTAAATGGTTCTACTCAAATAGATAAGTGGTCAGCGGGTTGTCAAGTATTTTCCAAAGAATCTGATTTTGAGAAATTTATGATACTAATAAATAAATCAAAAAACATTTGGGGAAATTCATTTACATATACACTAATAGAGTCAAAAGATATTACTTAAAAAAACAATTAAAAGTAATTCACAGGAAACTAGGCTACGCGACAGGCGATTCGTATATTTACGTGTTCGAATGGTTCGGGCGATTCAAATTTTAAATTATAAAGGTTATGTTAAATTATCAAAACACAGAATTCAAAAGTTTAGAAGAATTAAGAGAAACTACTCCAAGTATTTTTACCAAAACAAGTAGTAAAACCACATCAGACAAGTATACACATATTCCTACTGATACTGTAATTCGTGATTTAGAATTATTAGGATGGGGAGTAGTTTATGCTAAGGAAGTTAAAGCAAGAAAAGAAACAACAAAAGGTTTCCAAAAGCATTTAATTGTATTTAGAAATCCTGATGTAGTAATTGATGGTGCAGATGGTGATACCGTATTTCCATCCATTCTTGTTACAAATAGTCATGATGGAAAAAATAGTTTTAAATTCCAAGCCTCGATTTTTCGTATGATTTGTGAAAACGGATTAGTGGTTAGTGATAAGGATTTTGAAGCATTTTCAATCCGTCATATGAATTATGACTTTGAAGAATTACAATTCAATATTAAAGAGTTAATTAAAAGATTACCTTTAACAGTTGAATCAATGAATAAAATGACTAACACACAGTTAACAGAAGATTCAATTTTAGAAATGGCAAACAAAATGCTTGAAATTAGGATTGATGGTTCTAAAAATACACTTACCCAAACTTCCATATCTCAAATTTTAAACCCTCAACGCCTAGAGGATAAAGGAAATAATGTTTGGGTTACGTTTAATATAATTCAAGAAAATATAATGGAAGGTAATTTTAATTATTTAACTCCAAGTGGTAAAGTTAGACAAGCACGTCCAATTAAAAACTTTAAGCAAGATATGGACTTGAATAAAAAAATGTGGGAGGTAGCGGAAAGCTATTGTTAGTAGTATTTGTGGAAAAGGAGTTATTTGTCATATTTATATTTGTATGGCAAATAACTATTTTATCTACTTACATAAAAATCCTATAAATGGGGAAATTATTTATATAGGAATAGGGGCTAATAAATATCGTCCTTATAACTTTAGTGAAAGAAATCCTATTTGGAAAAGGTATGTAGCCAAATATGGAGAACCACAAGTTGAAATAATACATGAAAACCTATCTAAAAAAACAGCTTGTAAACTAGAAATAATGTATATTAATCAATATGGAAGGAAATTAAATAATAGTGGTACATTATGTAATATAAGTACAGGAGGTGAGGGAGGAAATAAAGGTATAATTTGGACTGAAGAACAGAATAAGTTAAGATCTGAAAGTAGAAAGGGTTATAAACATAGTAAGGAAACTAAAATTAAAATGAGAAATAAAAAACTTGGCAAACCTTTATCTAAAGAACACAAAAGAAAAATGAGCGAAGCTAGGTTAGGAGTAAAACAACCAAATATATCTAAAGCATTAACTGGGAAAAAACAATCTATAGAAGAAATAAGAAAAAGATATAAACCCGTTCAACAAATAGATAAACAAGGAAATCTTATACAAGAATACGAATCTGTATCATCAGCATGTAAGGCTATTAAAAGGGATATAGCAGGTTTATCTAACGCCTTATCAGGTAAACAGAAAACCTGTGGGGGGTTTATTTGGAAGTATAAAAATTAATATTTATAACATATAATTATATTTCACATGACACCACAAGAAAACGAAAAAATTAAATTGATGCAACTATTTAAACAAGGTAAAATCGATACATTACCTGATGTTGATAGCGATGAATATAAAGCATCAAAAGTAAAAGATATGATGTCTAAAGCAAATACAAACGAAAATAATATTAAAGAAATGACTCGTGATGGATTTGAACGTATGGATGGTTTAGTTGACCAATCTTTATTGATTAAATTTTTAGATACCTTTGAAGAAATATTTAATGACTATGTTGAAGGTGGAGATGAATTTTTTTCTAATGATGTAATAAGTTATTTAAGCACTATGATGCAAAATCGTGCTGAAGATGCTAGATTAGATTCTAGTTCATTTGAAGAAGATGTTAATGAAGGTGATACTATTGTAGATGAACACGAATTTACATTCTTTGAAACATTATTTGGAGACAAATACTCAGAACAAGAAATAGAAGCTTTCTTAAAAAGTAATGACTATCAAGAAGAGTTAAAATATAGCGACTTAGAAGAAAAAGATTTTGCTAATTGGGATAATGCCTTAGATATGTTTATAGGGGGTTTTGATGGACGTGATGGTAGACTAGACGAAGGTGTGAAGTGGATGAAACGTTTTAGTGGATTAAAATAGAAATTTATGCTTACAGAAGCACAGGTTATACAATTAAGAGAATTTCTTAACAACAAGGGGTATTGTCAGATAAACAATATTTTACACCCTCAACTAAAAGAATTTCTTCAAATAGGTGCCCAAATATTGTCTTTAGATGTTATCTCTGAATCTAATACCAAAAAAGAGGGTATAACTACCCTTGATCTAAATTCCCAATCCATATACGCTCCTCTAATAGGAGAAAATTTACTTGCTTATTTTACCTCAATATACTCCCAAATATCAGGAAAAAATTTAGTACCAACATACTCATATTTTAGAAAATATTATAAAACTAATATCTTAATAAAACATAGAGACAGACCTTCATGTCAATATTCAGCAACTATTCAAATAGATAGTAGTGAAGATACATCATGGCCTATTTGGGTTAAAGATAAAGTAGGTAATAATGTTAAATGTGATACTAAGATAGGTGATATTATTTTTTATAAAGGAGAAGAAGTACCACATTGGAGAGAAGAACTAAATTATGAACATAGTTCTCATATATTCTTACATTGGGTAGATGGAGATAATCCTAGCTATAAAGATTATTGGTTTGATAGAAGAAAAAGATTAGGAATTAACAAATAATTTGGAGGAGCGGAAGCTCCTTCATATATTTATGTGTTGAAATAAAAAGGTTATATTATGGCATTATGGGAAGTAAATGGTAAGATAGTTTATAGCAAAAATGCGCTAACACTATCCCCAAACGAAGCAAACGGAACAATGATTAAAAGACATTTTTATCACGTTCCTAAATCAAATGTACGAGGTGGTTTTCTAACTAACGATAGAGGCACTTTTCATACACCTTCTTGGACTAAAGTTCACCCCCAAGCAACATTAAACGATATTATATTTCCTAAAATAAAGGTTGCTAAGCCAAAGGAAAAGCGTATCATCGAATTCGCATCAGCTAGTAGCGATAAAAAATATTACGTTACCTTTATAGACTCTAAAACAATTAAATGTACATGCCCTGGATTTTACAGAGCCCAACGTGAAGTAGGATGTAAGCATGTACAAGAAGTTAGAGAAAGTTTAACTAAATAGTATTAAATGAAAAAAGCTAAGATAATTGTTTCATCATTAGTATTAACCTCATTAGTAGTAAGTGCTTATACAAAATTAGTATTACCTAAATTTGAACCCGTTGTAATTAAAGCAGAACCCATACAACCAATTAAAACAGTAGTTGAAATTAAAAGCGATTTACCTGTAATTAAAAACCATACAGCATTTTTAAACGCAATAGGTGACTATGAAAGTAGTAACCGTTATACTGTTGTTAATCGCTTTGGATACATGGGTAAATACCAATTTGGTAAATCAACACTTAAAGCACTTGATATAAATGTATCACGTAAAACATTCTTAAATAGCCCTCATTTACAAGAAGAAGCTATGGATAGATTATTAACTGAAAACTATAAATCATTAAGACGTTACTTAAAAAAGTATGAAGGTAAAATAATACACGGAGTATATATAACCAAATCAGGTACGCTTGCTGCTGCCCATTTAGTAGGTTCAGGTGCTGTTAGTAAATGGTTTAGACGTGGTACCCAAGCACAAGATGCTAATGGAACAACTTTAACAAAGTATATGAAAGTGTTTAATGGTTACGAATTAGATTTATAATATGAAAGTAGGTAGTTTTGTAACATGCGTTGACGATAACTTCTCAGCTGAACAAATGAGTAAGTTATCAACTATTCCTAAAGAAGGTAACTATTATACTATAAGAGATATAGTAGACTACCCTCAATATAATAGAGTAGGTGTTCGTTTAGAAGAAATAAGCAATCCCAAAATAGAAATGGATGGTGAACCTCATGAGGCCACATTTAATATTTTCCGCTTTGTAGAATTGGAAACACCACCTAACCTTGAAGCTGAAATAGAAAACTTAATATCAACTGAAATAGAAATAGAAAATCTCTAATATTTATACCCGCATAGTCGAGTATGTAATATTAAAACAAAATCAAATGCTATTGGTTAGTAAGGGCTCGACACCTGAACGCCATTAGCATTCTTTTATCATGTTAAAAAAGTGTAATAAATGTTCTGTAGAAAAATCATTAACTGAGTATTCTAAATGTAAAAGTCACCCTGATGGCTATTCTTACAAATGTAAATTATGTGTTAAACAATATTACTTAGAAAACCAAACAAAAATAAAATCTTATTTCAAACAATATTATTCAGAAAATAAAGAATATTATACAAAGAAGTTTTCTGAATACAACCCTACTTATTACTTAGAAAATAAAGATAAATCTAGAAAATACTATAGAAAATATAACCCACAATATAGAAAAAATAATATTGAAAGATTTAGATGGAGAGAATTACTAAATAATACTTTAAAACGTTTTAACCAATCTAAATCTTCATCTACTTACAAATCCTTAGGTTATACCCCTCAACAACTTAAAGAACATTTAGAAAAGCAGGGTATGGTATGGGGTAAACATGAAATTGAGCATAAAATACCCCTATCATGGTTTAAACAAGCAACTCCTTTTAATATAGTAAATGCTTTAGATAATTTAGAACCCATATTACCTAAAGATAATAAAACTAAGGGAAATAGGTTTTGTTCCCCAACAAATAGTTTGTATATTAAACAAATAAAGCCTTGGATAAAAGATAAATATTTATATAAAATTGGAATATGATAGTGAACAAATATTTAGAAAAATTTGTTATCAAAATGGTTCGAAAGTATGTTCCCGAAGGCATACATCCCGAACTCCATGTAAATTGCCAAGCCCAAATGTTTGAAATAATAATGAAGTTAATGAAAAATGGAGAAGCTCCAATGAAACTATCAGTAGCTGTATATTTATGTGCAGCATATAGAGACATTCTATACCAAAAATACGCAACATTAAATTAAAAAAAACAAAAACAAATGAAAACATTATTAATTGTATTACTAGTATTGGTGGTTGTAGCTGGAGCAGTTTACATAGCCACTAAGTATTTTAAAGCATTCACCGATTTAGATAAAGACGGAATCCCAGATGTAGTTGAGGACAAGTATGAAGATGCTAAAGAATTTGTTGAAAAAGCTAAGGAAAAGGTACAAGATGTTGTAGAAGAAGTAAAAGATTTACCTAAAAAAATAATTCGCAAAAAACCAGGTAGGGATAAGAAAAAATAATTAAAAAAATATAAAATAAATTAGGCTCCGTAATGGAGCCTTATTATATTTACATATATTAATTATAAAACAATAAACAATGTCGTATTTTTCAGTATCAGTAGAGTTATCGGGCGAACCAAAACGTAATGGTGCCCCAACAAAAATCCGTGAAATGTATTTAGTAAATGCGATGTCCGTTACAGAGGCAGAAGCAAAAACAGTGACTAAACTTAGGGAAGAAGGCACAATCCAAGACTTCCAAGTTACTAAAGCAACAGAAACTAAATATTTAGATGTATTGTAATGAATAGCTATCTAGATAAGCGACAACAAGATTTATATGAAATGGTTAACTTAATAGATAAAAAAGTATCTAAAGGTAAAGGTATAAAATCCCTAAAGAAAACCTTATTAAAACGAATTAAACATTTAGACGAAGTTATAGAACAATTATGAGTTACAATTCAGCAAAACAAAATTACGAGCAATGTAAGGAATGGTTAGAGACAATTAAACGTCCTAATAAGTCAACATCAACCCCTGTATCCTTTCAAAACGAAAGTAGATTAGATTACTATAAAAAGAAAGGTAATTAATATATACTTTTCTCATTTTTCTTAATATTTATCGATGAATCAATTATTGATAAAAAAATAAATTAAATATTATATTATGGCTCAATTACAGTCCACCAATGTTGCCGGTACTCTCTGCGTTAATGGCGTAGCAGTAGGGGGCGGAAAAGATTTCAAATATGCTTGTTTTACAGGCTCTACCACATGGATTCCCACATCAGATTTAGTAGATGGGAATGGGTTTGTGGAAGCCCACATCGTTGGTGGTGGTGGTGGTGGTGGAGCTTTTGGTGGGTATATCATCAGTAATCAGTATGGAGGACAGATAGGTAATACTGGGGGGGAAGCTGCTGCCGGAACATTTAAATCTCCCTTAATAAATATTACAGCTACAGATAGTTGTACTGTAACTATAGGAGCAAAAGGAGATTTTGGATATATATCTGGTAGCTGGTCCAATCATACTGAGGCTGTTTTGAGTATAGCTTGCTCTGAATCCGTACAAAAAGGTAGTGATGGTGGAAATACCACCTTCGGAGGTATTACATCTTATGGGGGTTGTGGTGGATATTCTTTTGCTTGTGCTACAAAAGGCCACTGTACAGGTTGTTCGTGTGCTGATTTAGCAAATTGTGATGCTGGAGTTACAACTTTAGCAGGGGGCTATGGTGGTTTTCGTAATTCTTTTGAAAATGGAACTGGAGGAGTAGGAGTATCAATAGGTAGTGGGAGCAACGAATGTCTATACAACAGTACTGGTGCTATTTCTAAAATAGGAGTTCAAGGAATGGATCTATTTAAAAGATGTTCTACTGGCCCCAACTGCTCTTCAGACTCAAACTGCACCGCAGTCGCCGCTGCCCCTAACATTTGTTGTTCTTTTTGTTTCTGTAGAAATGCTTCTCATTATTCTACAACTTTTGGAAATGGTGGAGGCACCAATTGCTTTAGAGGTCATAGTGGTGGTAGTATTCCAACTAAGTTTCAAATGGATGGAATATCCTCAGGTTCAGATGGTGATGCGGGTATTGTAGTTATTAGATGGCAAGAATAAAACTTTTATAAAAGTAATATAAATAATATAAGAAATGAAAAAATATATAGTAGTAAAAAATAATGTAATAGAAAACTTTATTTTATCTGAGACCCCACCACCCCCTCAATTAGGAGAAACAATTCTATTAGCTAGTAATTACAATAAGGTAACAGATTTACAAACCCCTTATAATTCTATAGATGATACATTTTTAACAAGATTTAAAGGACAGTTTAAGCCTCAGAATGGTCCAAAGTTTTTTTCTTCTACAAGTAGTGTTGATCTAGTATATAATACTGCTATAGTAGAAATTAATGAATCTAATATTAGAATAGAGGGTGAGGCTCAAATAAAAAATTTTATTACTAATAGTTTTGGGGCTAATTTTGACTTAATTCTTAATGAAGAATTAATAAGTTCTTCAAATAAGGACCAAATTATAAAATTAGATGTCGATAGATCTATTAAAGATACAAGAGGATATACAACTATGGTAAACCCCCTCGAAATAGAATATATATCCGGTTCATTTTAAATCCGAATATAAAAATATTATTTAATAATTTGGCTCCCTAACGGAGCTTTATTATATTTATGTCAAATAATTAGTTACACCCCTAAATAGTTTTAATGAATAATAGTTTTAAAGAAAAATATTTTGTATGGCAAATACAAGGAGGTTTAGGAAAAAATATAGCATCTACAGCTTTATTACCTATAATTAAACAAACTTACCCTAATCGTAAATTAATAGTTGTAGCTTCTTGGCCACAAGTATTTTTAAACAATCCCCATATAGATAGAGTTTACAATGGAGGAAATATTCCCCATTTTTATGAAGACTTTATTGAAAATAAAGATGTAATAATTTGTAATCAAGAGCCTTATAATCAAACAGGCCATATTACAAAACAACAACACTTATTACAAAGTTGGAGTGAATTATTAAGCATAGAATATAATGGAGAATTACCTCAATTATTTTATAATTATGCTGAACAAAAATCCTACCAACAAGACTCTTCCCCAAAACCCCTATTACTAATTCATACTAGTGGGGGCCCTTCAAATGATAATGTAGCATATAATTGGACTAGGGATATCCCTATGGAATTTGCTTTGGCTATAGTTGATAAATACTCACAAACACATAATATAGTTCAAGTAACAAGAGAAAAGGGATATAAATTAAACCACCCAACAGTTAAAATTATAGATGGTCCTTTAACCAATCTAAACCTCTTTGCTTTATTACAAAACTCATCTAAACGCATTCTAATTGATTCTTGTTTACAACACGCGGCTGCTGCTTTAAATTTACCTTCTACAGTGTTATGGGTTGGAACTTCCCCTACTTTATTCGGTTATAAGCAACATAATAATATAGTAGCCAATTTACCAAAACGAGCAAACCAATTAATTGATTCGAGTTTATTTGATTATCAATTTGCTAATAATTCTTATCAATGTCCTTATATGGATGTTAAAGAAATATTTACAGAAGAAATTCTAAACCAAATATAAAAAATGGCATATAACATACTAGGAATTTCAGTTGGACATAATGGCTCAGCTGCTGTGGTATCAGATGGGAAATTAGTTTATTATTTAGAAGAAGAAAGACTATCTAGGATGAAAAGAGATGGAAATCCCTTTAGAGCTATGATAGATATCTGTTCTAAATATAAAATAGATGAATTAATAATAGGGGGAACTAATGATGAATTGGAAAATAGTATTATGCCTTGGACCGGGGAAAGTCCCTATATAGCTTTAATTAGAAAATATTATCCTAAAATTACATTTACCTGGTTAAACCAACACCACCACACTCTCCATGTAGCATGTGCCTTTATCAATTCCGGATTCAATAAAGCTTCTATATTGATAATAGATGGAGCGGGTTCAAAATTAATTCATGATAATAAAATTGATAGTTATGAGTGTGAATCCCTGTGGGAAGGAACAGAAAAAGGTTTAGATCTTATAAATAAATCCTCTTGGTCTCCTATAAAAACCACAATTGGTAACAATAATTTAGACAATACAGTTACTCTCACAAAAACTTATGAAGCCGTAACTACTTATTTAGGGTGGGAGGGAATAGAAGGAGGTAAAACCATGGGGCTTGCTCCATATGGCAAACAAAACATAAATATCCCTAAACTATTTAAAAATGGAAGAGGACAAAAACATATCTTTATTCCACAGTATCCTGCAGGGGCTATTATAAACCAAGAATTAAATCCCATTTTCCAACGTAACCATAATCCTAAAGAATGGCATATAGATCCTTCTAAACTAACCGAAATAGAAGCTGATTTAGCTTGGCAAATCCAAAATGATACCCAAGAAGAAGTAGCCAAACTAATTGAAAAGTCTGTAGAATTAACAGGTAATAAACAAATTTGTATAGCGGGTGGTTATGGTTTGAATTGTGTAACAAACTATTGGCTTACAAAACGTTTTCCTGATTTAGAAATTTACCATGAAGCAATATCCCATGATGGAGGAACAGCAATAGGGGCAGCTTATTTAGGTTGGAAAAATTACCAACCAAATACTAGATTCCCCAAACAAACCTCTATATATTATGGCCCAAAATATACACATAATCAATTAGAATCAACACTTAAAAGTTATAATATTATGTTTAAAGTATACGACATAAAACCCCAAAATGTAGCTAAGTTAATAGCTGAAAATAACATTGTTACTATATTCCAAGGTCGTTCAGAAGCAGGACCTCGAGCATTAGGTAATAGATCAATTTTATATAATCCAACTGACCCAAACGGTAAAGATTATGTAAATAAAGTTAAAAATAGAGAATGGTTTAGACCTTTTGCAGGATCGGTTTTACAAGAAAAAGCACATGAGTGGTTTGATATGGCGGGTTTAGAAGAATCTCCATTTATGATGTATGCTATGGATGTTTGGCCTGATAAGCAAGAAAAAATTAAAGCAATTACACACGTAGATGGTACTTGTAGAATACAAACTGTAAAAGAAGAACAAAACCCACACTATTACAAATTAATCCAAGAATTTGAGAAAATAACCGGTGTACCTATCTTATTTAATACTTCATTTAACTTAGCAGGGGATCCTCTAGTAGAAACTATTGAAGATGCTTTGGAAACTATGTTAAAAAGCGAGATGAAATATATGTATGTTCCTGAGTTAGAAATGTTACTAGAAAAGAAATAATATGACTATACTAGGTTTTAACCCCTCACACCACGGATCAGTCTGTTTATTAGAAGATGGAGAACTTAAGTTTTTTATCCAAGAGGAAAGAGTAGGTAATAGAGAAAAATATGCTGGTTATCCTTTTAGATCTTTTATAGATATCTTACAAAATCATAAAATAGATATAATAAGTTGGGGATCTCCCTCAATGTTATATTTGGCGGAATCTATGGACATAAAAAAATTTCATCCTTGTTCTTATTGGCAAATCATAGCCCATTCATACTATGAAGATATAGCATCTGTAGACCATTCTAGTTCAGGCCATCATATTTGCCATGTAGCTCATAGTTTTTATAATTCTGGTTTTAAAGAAGCAATAGGAATTGTAATAGATGGGATGGGATCTGTGGTAAATACTAGGGAAGGGGGACAAGAAACTGAAACTATTTTTGAATGCTCTTACCCTTCTAACTTTAAAATTTTATATAAAAATATAAATAACCATTTAGCCCTCGACCGAAACATATCCGGGGTATATGAAGCTATAACTTTAAATTTAGGTTGGGATGCAAATGAAGCAGGAAAAACTATGGGGTTGGCTTCTTACGGAAGTATTAATTTAAATCTACCCGATTTTCTTATAGGAAATAAATGTAATAAAAATTTATTCTTACCTACTAATGATTTCCCTATAAATTTAAATTTATATCCTGAATTCCAATATGAGAATTCTCCTAAAGAATGGCATTATAATGAATCTAAAATAACAAATTTTGAAAAAGATATAGCTTGGAAAGTTCAAAATGACACACAACAATCCGTGGGGGACTATATAGAAAAAGCTATACAAGTAACAGGACTAAACCAAATATGTTGTGCCGGAGGTTACTTTTTAAATTGTGTAACAAATTATTATCTCCTAAAACGTTTCCCTGGTATAGAATTTTATTTTGAACCTATAGCAAATGATTCAGGAACAGCTATTGGTGCTGCTAAATTAGTGTGGCATACCCAAACCCAAGATACTACAATACGCCCTTTCAAATCTCTCTATTTAGGTAAACAATATTCTAAAGAAGAACTATTAGAAGGGATTAAAAAATATACAAAACATGAAATACAAACAAGTATTTGAAGAAAAACAAGAATTTGTAATTAGACATGATATGGGTGTAGTTTGCTTTCGTTATCAAGAAAATGATGATAAAGGAGAATTTGTAGATCAAGATGGTAATATTCAAGCTCAATTATATGAGGCAGATAAAACTAAAGTATGGTTTGTTGTAGCTGGTATGTTTATGGGGGAAGTAGTATTAAAAACAATTCCTTATTTTAGAATAACAAGCCCTTCAGGAGCCCACCTCATAAAAACTGATAAATATAAAGGTTAATAATGAATTATAAAACATTACTTATAGGTATACTATTTTTCATAGTATCCCAAATTGTAATTTGGTTTCAATCACATCTCCAATTCTTTAATAAATGGGCAAGCGATAACCCAATCATACTCTCATCAGTAGGGGTAGTTGTATCATATGGTTCAATTATGGCAACAAAACATATAGCTGAAGCATTTGGTGGGTTAGTATACCCAAGCAGATTTATAGGATTTAGTATTGGCATAATTCTATTTGCACTACTAACTTGGATATTCTTAAAAGAACCATTAACATACAAATCAGGAGTATGTATAGCTTTAGCATTCTGTATATTAGCCATACAAGTATTTTGGAAAAATTAATATAAAAATACTTGGCTACCGTAGGTAGCCTTCGTATATTTACCACGTTGAATTAATAAATAAATAATAAAGGTTATGACAGAATTAGAAAGAGAATTACAATCCGCACGCAAAGTCTACGTAGAAGCAATTGATAACGGCGATATAAAAACCGAAAACGAATATGCTGATATAATTGACATTATTGCTAAAACAATCAACGGTAAAAACAAACAAAACTTCCAACAATGGTATGTAGGCAACGAACATGCTATTGAAAACTTAGAATGCCCTAAAGAAATTATAGACGAAGTAAGAGAATTTGCTAAACACCCTATGGGATTTAATAAGGAAATAGTTGAAAATTGGAACCAATACTTAGATTTCGATTTACATGACAAACTAAAGACATACGGAATGATAGGAGCTTCAAGACTGAACAAAATATTTAAATTAAAATAGTTTTTATATATGTATACCCGTATAGTGGAGTATGCAATATTAAAAAACAAAATCAAATGCTATTGGTTAGTAGATGCTCCACCATCGAACGCCATTAGCATTCTTTTATTATGTCAACAAAAATATGTACTAAATGTTCTGTAGAAAAACCATTAAGTGAATTTTATAAGGATAGCACACAAAAAGATAAACATGCAGGTAAATGTAAAAAATGTGCTAAAAACTATTACAGTCATTACTACTCAAATAACAAAGAAAAGATTTTAAACTACACAAATCAATGGTCTCTGGATAATAAAGAATACAAAAGAGAGCTTATGAAACAATATAACATAAAAGTTAAAGAAACTAAAAAAGTATACATGGAACAATATTGTTTAGACAATAAAGAAAAACTTAAACAATACCGCTTAGATAATAAAACCCACCGTAATGAATATATGAATGAATATGTTCAAAAGCGAAAAAAAAATGATCCTATATTTAAACTAAAACATAATATGAGAGCAAGGTTATGGGCTTTACTTAATAGCAAAGGTTGGAAAAAACAGACTAGTACTATAAAAACAGTAGGTTGTAATTGGAATACATTAAAACAGCATTTAGAAACACAATTCGATGATAAAATGAATTGGGGTAATTATGGGGAATATTGGGAAATAGACCATATATTACCTCTAGCAACCGCTAAAACAATAGACGAATTATACGAATTAATCACTATACTAATTTACAACCCTTATATTGGAAAGAAAATAGACAAAAAGGTAGTAAAATATTTGGATAATGTAATTGATTTTCGTATATTTACTACGTTGAAATTAAAATAATATTTAAATTAAAATGAAACTAAACTTAGAAAATAATAAAGGCTACGTAATAGTAGATGACGGTACAGGTGATGTGTTAGATGTATTCGTACAAGATACAGGTATTAGTTTAGGATTTAATAATAAAATAACGGAAAGCTACAGATGTTATGGAGAACAACACTTTCGTATTTAAAGGGAAAACGTATGAAATAGTACCCCAAAAACATGACCACCAACTACCTTCATGGTATGCCGAACAAATGCAATGGGCTATCGATAACAGAGAATATAATACAGTAAAACACAGAATAATAAGTGGGTTACATTGGAAAGGGTTAAAAGAAATAAAATAATATATGGAAAAAATAGAATATAGACCATGGGGTGCATACACAGTATTACATGATACTTCAGAGGCTAAAGTTAAAATAATAGAAGTTGAACCTAGAAGTAGATTATCATATCAATACCATACTAAACGTCAAGAACAATGGACAGTAATATATGGTGAACTTACTATTGTATTAGATGATGAAAAAATATTTAGAAAAGCTGGAGAATCCATACATATACCTTTAGGTGCACGCCATCGTGCTTGGAATGAAACAGATACACCTGTTAGATTTATAGAGGTACAAACAGGTACTTATTTCGGGGAGGATGATATAGTAAGATTAGTAGACGATTATAATAGAGCAGACGAAAATCCATTCGAACACCTAGAAGATGGTAATTATATTGGTGGTTTAACAATGCCCAAAAAATAAAATGACACTAAACGAAGCAACCCAAGGACAAACTTATAAAATAGTAGAAATACCATTTTGCGAACCATGTGATAATAATCACGAAGACAATAAATGTGGAATAATTCGGCTAACAGAATTAGGATTAGTCCCAGGTGAAAACATCCGCATACTACAAATATTAGGTGATACAGCTCGAATCGAAGTAACACCAGGTATAGAATTAGTATTACGAACAAAGACGTGTAAGCAAATTACAATAGAAAGTTATGCCTAAAACAGAAATACCTACTTACGTATGTCATAAATGTAAATCCCCTGCTACAGGTAGGTATACACCTAATGAGGATGAAGCGGGCTTAGCGTTTTGCGACGCGCATAAAGAACTAATGGCGGCTGCGTTTTACTGCTTATTAAATAATAGGGTAGACGATTTTAATAAATTAATGGGTACTAATTTAGATATAAACGAGATATAAAACAAACGGTTATGGTAACAAAAGACGAACTATACTTGATAAACAAAATACTCGAGTACAAAACACAAAACAAACCAAAAATTCTCATTCAAACTCTTCAACAAGAATTAGACAAAATACGAAAACAAAGCCAATAATAAATCCAGCAACGACAACGAGGACTCACGCGACGAAAAGACTCAAAAAAACTTATTGACGAATTGCGTCCCACATAATACGTATATCCAATCATAACATAACATATTAATCGACCATCAAACACAAGTGACAAACAGTTGAAATCATTACATCGAGAAACACGATTAAAGTATCCAAATCCAACAGGTGAATTGGTATACTACATCACACGGAAAACACAAGCAATAAGGCGACTTAAACGCATCAAGAAACGTTCATGCTAAACGTGATTATATGTTTCACCATATTTTGGATCGCATTGGAAATATCGGTATACATTAAGAACAATAACTCCAATAAGTAGTTATTTAAGAATAAACGCACTAAGTAATATGGCAATAGTAGCAATAATAACCTTCGGTATAGGGTGCATAGCAACACTGATATATCTTATTAGAAACGAGCTGGATAGATAATACAACATACATACAACTATCACGATGAGGTTCGCTGTTTAACGGCGGGCCTCCATCCATTCACCTCATACCATATTAAATATATTGCCGTGCGTTAAATCGCATTAAAATGCGGATAGTAGGTGGTATAAGTATGAGCATACGTACATAACGATATAAACATATATGTAAATGCGTAGTGGTGGTGGTGGTAGGTGGAACGATGTAGTGGGGTGGGTTATATAGGAATCGGGGTGTGTATGCTCCTGTGCATGTATTCCAAGCCTTTCTCGACAAGTCTACAAGTATATATGAACAATTGCGAATTCAACAATCAGCACCGCCGAACAAAAATATTATTCACAAAATAAACACGCTTTAATTGAGCATTTAACAAAAAAATAAAATAAATGCAAATAAATTTGGCTACATGGTATTAAAATCGTATATTTACGTGTTGAATTTAAAGAG
>Ga0222688_1000061_pt1 | contig 32772 bp, 50 predicted proteins | sample AntAcemetage1165_FD_181151 | JGI IMG/M metagenome (GOLD analysis project Ga0222688, IMG submission 181151) | Saline water microbial communities from Ace Lake, Antarctica - #1165 | ecosystem: Environmental > Aquatic > Non-marine Saline and Alkaline > Saline | place: Antarctica: Ace Lake... | reverse complement strand
CACTAATAATGTATAATATTTATTCCATTGTTCATTTGATTTATCCCAATACCAATTAGGTATTTTTTCTAATAATTCAATTTGTTGTTTTGATAGTTTATGTTTCCTTTTATTTTGTCTCTGATTATGACACCAACCTCCTAATTTAAAACCACATTTTGTTATATATAATCTTGATGGTATATCATTGTATTCCACTAATAACTCATAGTTTTCCTTCCATTTCTTATCATTATAATGAATATTCACATCCAAAATACCTTGGCTAAACGCTTTATTCAAATCAATACTATCTTCTCTAATATTCCACAAAACTTCCAAATCTGGATGCATATGTACGTTAAATAATTTTGGTCGTTTCTTTGGAGAAGTTATTTTAGGTATGTTCTCTTTCTTTTTCGCAATAGGTGAATATGTTTTATCGTCTTCGCAATAGAATAGTCGCAATGGTTCGTCGTCGTTTGCTTCTTCGTTGATATATGTAATAGGTTGTTCATAATTTTGTGTATGATTTCAATGGTTTTATCTAGTTGTTTTGCTACTTGGTTCAATATAGTCGGGTCATCGCTTTCTTCATTTATGTCAATAGGAACATCGCTAAGATGCTTTAAATTATCCAACAAATTGCCTTGACTTTCTTCCACGTGTAGTCCGTAGTGTTCCAAGTTATCTTTCACTTCTTTTGGGGCATACATATTTGGATATTGTAAACACATTTCAAATATATTAGAATCATATTGATATTGAAACGCACTAATTACATTTAAAGCAGTATTAAAATTACCACACTCAGATAATTATTCTCGGATCATTTGGTCACGTTGTTCGGGTGTATCCATAGAAGAATATTCTGTAATATCCACTTGACAAGGGATTAACATAACGGTGGGTGGCATATTTTTCTCTGGAATTCGAACCAAGCGTCCAATACGTTGCGTTTCTTTCACAATACTCATTGTTGGATTAATAGGAACGCCCATATTTGCCCATTTGTATCAATGCCTTCGTTTAAAATACCACACGACGCCAATATATAAATACGTCCTTCTATTTTTCTATCAAATCTTTAATAATCTCTTCTTTGTCAAGTGTTTTACTACTATAAACACCTTTTAAGATAACATTGTCCACACAAATGTGGGTTTCGTTTGTGGAAACTCTTCGTTTTGAATTTTGGTAAATCGTTCTTTAAGCAATGTTTGGTTTTTGGTACTCGCGAACTCTTTTACAAATGAAATCATAGTATTTGTGTATCACTTTCTTCTACCAAACTATGAAACGTCAACACATTCCAATAAGAATATTTACCAGACAAACAAGTACGTATAATAGATTCAAATATAGGTTGATTTTTATTTTCATATTCCGGTTTTTGAGTATATAAAGTAATTTGTGTTTCAAATGGTTTACATATATTATCTTGAATTGCTTGATAATATAACTATTCATAAGCTAACACACCACAATCACTATTGTCTAGAACACCCTTGTCATACATAGTGATTCCATTCTTATTTACTGGGGTCGCACTATAAAACCTAGTTTTGTCAACAATCGCGTCTAAAGCGTCGTTATTAAACACAACGTTTTGTATTTTATCATCTACAATATGATGTGCTTCGTCGTATATCAATTGATTTATCTGTATACGGTGGTTTATACAAAGATCTATGAATTTTTAAAAAGATTGATAGGTCACCATAATGATTTTTGTATGTTCGCATTGAATAAATTTCATAAGTGTTTTTTCGTTTGTCGTAAATGTAATAGTTTCTTTTGATTTTAATTTACCATCATTGTCCGAATAAAACGCCAATCATTTATATTTTTTAAATTCGCATTGGAATGGTTCTTCAAGAGACAAAATATAATCATTGATTAATAAGACCAAGGGATGGAAACACCACTACATTCATAGGTTCTCCTTGAATAAATATATCCATAGTAAACGTTCGCGTTTTTCCCGTTCCACACCTCATATTGATTAAGCATTTTTTTGTGGATTAGACGCTTCGATCTCGCGTTTTTGGTGTTCGTATAAATCGTCCATAATCTTATAGATGAAATAAAATAGTTTCATAACGAATTCAATTTTAAACCAAGTCTTGTATTTCTTCAATCGTCGACCCTAGCAACATCGATTTAAAATCTTGGCATGTGCCTGAAATATTGAAACTGAGGTCTTCGTCGTCTTCTAAGATTGCACCCGACCCGTCTTCTTTACACGTGAAGGCTTCTTCACATTTACTGAATGGTTCTTGTCTTGAAAAAAAGAATAATAAAAAAATAAGAAGAATGACAATGAATATCACCATCGGATTTCGGAATAATTGCATCGGTTTTTTACTATATTTTTTCATATAATATAGTAAAAGATTTTATTAATTAAGCGTCGTGTCTCACGCCTCTAAATACAGGATGGCGTGGAATTCCGTCGTTGGTGAGTTCCATATAAGAAAAATTCACAATTGAACCAATGGGTATATAATATTTCGAGTCTTCTTGGTTATATTCAGTTCGCATCAAGTCTGTAAATCCGGTGCCAATACGAACGATTTTACCCTTAAAATCACACTTCAACGCCCCTAATAATCCGTTGTATTTTCCTTTACCTAACTCATATTCGAGTACAATGGCTTCCGCATCATCTCCTATTTTCATTTTCAATAATAATTTACTTCGTTTTGTCTCATACAACGAATTCGGTTCGCGCAACATAATTCCTTCCGCGCCGCCGTTTGTATATTGCTTGTATAATTCTTGTAAATGATCAAGGTCTTTTACTTGGTTTAAAATAGGTATTTTTATGGGGGAGTCGTGTTGACTTATTTTGATAGAGTCGACCACTTTTTTCAATTCTTCTAAACGTAATGTAAAAGGGACGCCTTTCAAATGAGGCAAATCAAACACCATAAATTGTATGTCTTTCCATAGTTCATCCAAATTTTCTTGGGTCACCTTCTTATTGGGTTTCATATTACTAATTCCTGATATTTCTTGGAAACGCCCGCGCCCCATCCACAATTCCCCGTCTAAACTACATCCTTTTGGTAAAATATTCATAAACCATTGGGGCACATAACTAAATATCTTCCCTTTCATAAGTCCACCACGTTTTGCCGGTCGAGCCACCAATTCACGACCTGTCCAAATACAACGAATACCATCGTATTTTTCACTTAAATACCACCCAAATGGTGGATTTGTATAATTCTTTAAAAGAAGTTTACTTAATTCCGTCATTTTACTTTCTTTGTACAATTCGTCTGCCAACATAATACCGGTTCCTTTGTCTTGGAACACCAGATATTTTTTATTGTCTTCGAAAGTTTCATAACTATGTTCAGGAAATAAGCGTTCTTCTTTTGATGATGCCATAACTTTATTTATGACAGACGCTTTATGTCATTTGCTTTTATTTGAATTTGAATTTAAATGACTATACGTTTTGCTATTCAACATATTGGTCATCATTTTTACATTTTTATTAGAACGATTGGACCTCATAAGATTTAAGTTAGGCGATTTGCTTCGGTTCAGTTCATTCAATAACATTTGATATGAATTGGCTTTTTTTTTCTTTCTTAAAGTAGCACGAGGTCTAGACACTTTTGTTCTGGATATCTTACCTCTAGATGCATTTGATTTTTTTCTACAATTAAAATTTACGTCACGTTCTTCGTCTGGCTTGCATTTATTCACAAACCTACAAGTCTTTGGGTTTAAATCTTTATTCACAAAACATCTTTCCATTATATTATATGAAAATATTTTATTTATGAACCACAAGATACACATTCGGTGGGTTCTTTTTCTGGTGTCACCGTGAATTGTTGAGCGTGATGCTTTGCTTTTCTACGCAAATAATACATACCGGTTTTAAGACCACATTTCCAAGCATATAAATGCATATTGGTAAGTGTTTTATAATTGGGTTCTTCTACCCACAAGTTCATAGATTGACTTTGACAAATATACGCACCTCGATCTTTGGACATATCCATAATGGTTTTCATCGACATTTCCCATACAATTTTATATTTTGCCTTAATATAATCGGGAATTTCTGCGATAGACTGAATAGACCCTTTGTATTTTAATATGTCGTTTTTGATAGACATATTCCAAATGTTCAAATCAATCAATTCTTTCATTAAATGTTTATTGATGACCATAAATTCACCGGCTAAAGTACGTCTAGTATACATATTACTTGTGAATGGTTCAAAACATTCGTTGTTGGATAAAATCTGACTAGTGGATGCGGTTGGCATCGGAGCCATACACAAAGAATTCATGGTTCCATATTTAATAATATTTTGTTTTAAGGCGCCCCAATCGTAACGCTTGGATGGTGTCACGTTCCACATATCAAATTGTAAAATTCCTTCACTCAATGGTGATCCTTTGAACGACGCGTATTGCGTTTGTTGTTCTTTTGCCATTTCCATACTTTTTTCAAGGGATGCGTGATACATGGTTTCAAAAATCATTTTGTTGATTTCTTTGGCTTCATCGCTATCAAACGCGATGTTTAACATCGCGAAGACATCAGCCAATCCTTGAACACCAATACCGATCGGTCTATGTTTTAAATTACTTTGTCGCGTTTTATCAGTTGGATAATAATTGACATCTATAATACGATTTAAATTTTCTGTCACCATTTTAGTGATTTTATGTAATCCATTGTAATCGAACGTAGACTTAAACAACGTAATAACGTCACTAAAGCCTCCTATTTTTTTATCGTCCGCATACAATTGTGGATACATAGTCTGCCGAACATCCATCACCACCTCATAGTTGATTTTTATAGAATCTAGAAAAGATTTTAAATAGTCGCACCATTTACAATTTTCTTTGGCATATACTACAATAGGACCATTCAGTTTAAACTTGCTTTTTTTCACAAAAGACGAAAGCGAAATACTTGCCAAATTACACACCGCACTTTCGTCTTTATCGCTATATTCGATAATTTCACAACATAAATTCGACGATTTGATGGTGCCAATGTTTTTTTGATTACTTTTTTGATTACAAGCATCTTTGTATAACATATAAGGTGTACCTGTTTCCATTTGACTATCTAAAATATGAAACCATAATTCGCGCGCTTTCATTTTCTTCAAATATTGTCCAGACGACACGTATGATTCATACAAAGTTTCAAATTCTTCACCATATACATTATCTAAATGTTTACAAATGTGCGGACACATCAAATACCAATCTTCATCGTGTTCGATTTTACGCATAAACAAATCTGGGATCCATAAAGCATAAAATAAATCACGCGCACGCATTTCTTCGTCGCCGTGATTTTTACGCAATTCCAGAAATTCTAAGATGTCCCCGTGCCATGGTTCCAAATACATCGCAAAACTCCCGTTTCTCTTCCCCCCTCCTTGATCTACGTATCGAGCTGTATTGTTGAACACTCTTAACATAGGGACAATACCATTGGACGTACCATTGGTTCCCAAAATAGATGTACCTTTGGCGCGAACATTATGAATATGTAGTCCAATACCTCCCGCCCATTTTGAAATAGACGCACAATCGCGTAATGTATTAAAAATACCATCAATACTATCTTCTTCCATACCTAACAAGTAACAAGAACTCAATTGCGGACGAGTTGTACCCGCATTATATAAAGTAGGTGTAGCGTGAATAAATAGTTTTTTACTTAGTCCATCGTATGTATCTTTTACTTTAGGTAAACAATTTCCGTGAATTTGGACCGCCACCCGCATCCATAAATGTTGGATATTTTCAATGACCATATTATCATTCCGCATTAAATATGCACGTTCTAATGTTTTATACCCAAAATAATCAATTAAATAATTGCGGTCATACACTATCATAGTTTCTAATTCTTTATGGTGTTCTTTCACAATATTGTAATAGTTGTCGGATAAATATCCTTTTTTTGTACATAGAATATTTACACTTTCAAACAATGTACGCTTGGTTTCTTTATGATGATTTGAAATACAAATATACCCAGCTAATTTTGAATAATCATAATGTATGGTTCCCATCGAAGCGCATTGTTCTGCTAACAATTCGTCGATTTGACTTGTTTTAATATTATCGTGTAATTGGTCGATCACTTTCAATACCAACCCACTTCCTTGAATATTCAAATTATATTTTACAATGAATTTATTGACACGTTCTAAAATCTTATCGTATGATAAAACTTCTTTTTTTGAGTTTCGCTTCAATACATGAATCATTAATATAGTATATCCTTTTATTTTATATCTTTTTTCTATTTTTAATATAATGAAACATAAATATACCTTGGTTTTATTATTTGTAGTCGTGATCGTTTTTTCTATACTAGGAAGTTTATTTCCATACGAGGGCTTTGAAGATTTGAAAGTACCACAATGTAACTCTAGCGACATTGTTGACGGAAGTAAAACGTGTGACGATGATAATTATATTTTAAAAACTCAAATTGTGCCTCCTGTATGTCCTTCGTGTCCACCATATTTAAGTGAAGAACCTGATGAAAAAACAAGCGAAGAAGCGAGTGTAGAAGAAGAAGAAACATCTACAAAACCTTTAAAAAATACACAAAAGGAAAAATCCAACGTAGAATCTAAATTTTCATTTAAGCAAACGAGTGAAACCAAACAAAATGAAAAAAATAATAAACGTGGTTTGTTTAATAATCAAGGGGGAAGTGGTCTGTTAAGTGGTTTCAATAAATCTGAAAACCAAACCAATATCAATGAATATAAACAAGAAATAGAACAACTAAAAGAACAATTGAAGCAATTAAAACAATATGACGGAAACGCACCTCCATGTCCAGCGTGCGAACGGTGCCCTGAGCCATCGTTTGATTGTAAAAAGGTACCCAATTATAGATCTTCGTCGGTAAGTAATTATTTGCCTATGCCAGTTTTAAACGATTTTAGCACTTTTACGTAATCTCTTTTTTTTACAACTTTTATTCATTTGAAATGTTTTACATTTATATTTATTAGGAACTATTTTAATAATACATTTTGCTTTTTCGCCATATAGTGATTCAGTACAACCCTTTTCTTTTTTTGTTATTTTTTTAGAACAACGCGCCCGAAAATGTTCATATCTTTCACGTACGTCTTCGAAACTTAAATTCGATATTTTCCCCAACATTTTATTGATATGTTCGTGTAAATCATATACATACTTAGAAAAAGTATCCCGCGACTCCATATGTTTGTCTAATAAAGGGAGTTCTTTAAAATTTTTAACTAAATTGGTTCGACAATGTTTACACGGTAATACGTGTTTTAATAACAATATAAACTCCTTGTAATATTTTTTATTTTCTTTGGATGGGTGTATTGGATAATTAAAACTCATTGTATGTAAATAATGCCAAAGACCAGGTCCCCATACACTGGTCAACATTCCATCGCCGCTGTTATAATCTTCATTTGTATAAACGCTCATTTCATATTATGAAGAAAAAAAATTAATTTTATGTTGAATACGCTTTTCTGTCGGATATAATAAATTTAGAATGTTTAATTTTAAACGCATTATTTCACGATAATAATGTGTTTCATTAATAGACTTTACCACTTCGTATGTATTTGTATTAAATACTTTAACAATCATTTATATATAATATGTGTTTTGTATTTATACGCTATTTTTATAAAGAATAAAATAATAGTAATATTATAATGTGGTTGTATATTGTAATATTCATATTGGTCGCTTTATTTATCATTTATACATACATAAATAAAACAAACAAAAAAAAAGATTTTGTTGAAAACAATGAATATATAGAAACCGGACTACAAAACAACGCTGTATTATATACGTTTTATACGACATGGTGTCCTCATTCTAAAAAAACACTGGAAACATTAAAGACTATAAAACCAAATTATACCAATATAGAGTTTAAAGAAGTAAACGCAGAAAAAGACTTAGATTTAGCCAATTCATTTAAAGTTGATTCTTACCCTACTATCATATTATTGTATAAAGATGAAAAATATATGTATGATGCAGATTTAGAAGAAAGCACATTTCGACAATTTATAAGGACAACTATGAAGTAAATGTTTTATTATTTTATCTTTAAAATAATAATGAACGTTCCTAGGTTAAATATTGAAGAATTATATGAAACAAAAAAAAAGATTGATTTGAGTCGCGTGGAAACATATAATAAATTATTATTAAAAATTCACAGCAAAATAAAAATTGCGTCGAGACAAACAAACCAAACTAATTTTTGTACTTTTTTAATGCCTGAAATATTAATAGGGTATCCGAATTATAATTTCAGTGAATGTTTAAATTATATCATTGATAAATTGGAATTAGACCATTTTATATGTAAATATATACATCCTAATTTATTATTGATTAGTTGGAACCATTGGGTGCCTTCGTATGTAAGAGAACAAATTAAAAAAAAAACAGGAGTTATTGTAGATTGCTTTGGAAGTGTAACCGAAGATAAAAAAACAACTATATCGTTTGACAATAAACCTACATTCGAAAAGAAATCAACTAATATATACGATGATACTTTACTGAAATCTATGAAAAGTTAACATTAAACCAAGATTTGCTTTTAGGGGTTTCTTTCTGTGGCACCTGTTGTTGTGCGACTGGTTGTCCTGGTTGCGGTGCTACTGGTTGGTCTGGTTGCGGTGCGACTGGTTGGTCTGGTTGCGGTGCGACTGGTTGGTCTGGTTGCGGTGGGAGCGGTTGGTCTGGTTGCGGTGGGAGCGGTTGTTGTATCGCTGGTTGTTCAACTATTTTTTCAGCACCGACATTTTTAAACATATTTTGAGATTTAGTATTGACTGATATGTCGGACGGATTCACAAATTGTTCCGTTTTTATAGTTTCTCGATTTTGTTCAGATGTTATAGTGGGTTCTTGAAATAAGTTTGATTGAGGAATTTGTTGTGGTGGTTCAGGTAGTGTTTCTGGAATAATAGGAGTACTTGCCGATGTTTCTGGAATAGTAGGAGTACTTGCCGATGTTTCTGGAATAATAGGAGTACTTGCCGATGTTTCTGGAATAATAGGAGTACTTGCCGATGTTTCTGGAATAATAGGAGTACTTGCCGATGTTTCTGGTAGGGTTTGCGAAATAGGCGAATTTGGAAAATATTCTTCTCTGGTCTTCGTGTCTTTATTTACAGAATTATTTGAACCATCCGTTTCAATTTGATTCATAATTGCGTTTTCGGTGGTATTATTTGAAGGCGTTACAAAAGTAGAATTCATATTTTTATTCCGTTCAACATTTAAACTATACGCATTTTCTTCGTATATTTTTTCAAACACAAGTAACGCTTGGACGAAATATTTTTCACAAGTAGTATAAAGATACATAATCGCATCTCTTGTATCTTTTTCTAAACTCATAACAACATCTAAGGTTAACTCTGGATTTAATTTATAATCTGTTCCGTTTGAAATAAAGAGTTTTCTGAGTATATTCATAAGTTTAATTTTAGTACTTTGTGTATGTTCTTGTATTTTATATATTTTATCCAAATAAGATTGAATACGTTCATCGTCTTTTGATATAGTCAATTCTTTTATAAAATCATCTTTATTACATTTATCAAATGTATTAAAATCCAACATCTCTATGTCTCGGAAAGATTTTATATTAGATGGTTTTGTTTTTATTCCCGTAAAAATTTGATAAAATACAGTTAAATCTCGATTGTATTTTTTTTTCATAGATTTACTCATTTTTCCCCATTTTTTATTTTCATTATCGTACAAATCATAATATAACAAATCCAATTCTTTTATTCCAATTTCTTCGTTCAATCGCTTAGAAGGTCCATCCATAGAACATAATTTTTCACCTGGGTTTATCGTGACACGATTGTCTTGAATATTTAATTTATTTTTTAGAATGTTAAGGCGTTTACGACATAAATTCAATGGATTTGTCATTTGACTTATGCGTGGTTTTGCATTACGCGGTATGTATTTATATTCTTTAAAATCTTTTAAATAAAACGTGCTTCTATTTCCTTCTTCATCTTCATAAAAATATTGAGGGTCCATCGTAGATACAATCGCACTATATATGGTCATTATTTTCATATAATACTTCGATACGTTTCTTATTAATTTTTGTTTTAAAGCGTCGTTTTTAGGTATTAAATGCGTCATGTCTGATTTGTTTGAAACATAAATATTCTCATTTATACCATATTGTATTCTTTTATTTAAAAACCCTAATTCTAGTTTATTTAATCGTTTATTTAATATTCCACTGGTTAACACAATCATATTATCATAATAATCCTTTTCTCCTAATCGTATTAAATCGATGGTGTTTTGAGTTAAAATATAAGACATCGCTATGTCATCGAGTTGTTCAGGCAAATTTCTTATTTCTTGATGTTCATTTTTAGAAGTCATTGGCACAGACGGAGTTATACCCATTATAGTTATAGTATAAAATAAAATTGAATTAAATACATATAAATATATAAAATGAATGAGTAAATATAAAAAAACGTGGGAATTGTTTGAACAAAAGAAATCATTTGAACCAGAAGACAATGAAGAAAAAAAGTCAAGATGTAAATCTTGCGAATATTTGCTTAAAATAACAGAAGAAGGATTTTATTGTTGTAGTAATCGTTCATGTGGGATTATTATAAAAGAGACCATCGACTATAGCGCGGAATGGAGATTTTATGGTGCCGATGATAATTCTGGTGCGGATCCTTCGCGTTGTGGTATGCCCATTAATCCATTGTTGAAAGAATCGTCGTTTGGTTGTAGGATAATGTGTAACAATAATTCTACTTATGAAATGCGTAAAATCAGACGTTATACCGAGTGGCAATCGATGCCCTATAAAGAAAAATCAAAATATGAAGACTTTCAGATTATCACTACTTTAGCAAGTAAAGGCGGTATATCCAAACTCATTATTCAAGACGCGATTCGTTATTACGATAAAATCTCAGATAAAAAAACATATCGCGGGTTAAATCGGGATGGACTATTGGCCGCGTCGATTTATATTTCATTTAGTGTGAATGGAAATCCACGAACTTCGCGAGAAATCGCGGCTATATTCAATCTAGACAATACTAGTGCGACCAAAGGATGTAAAAATGCCTTGAGTATATTGAATGATTTAGAAGAAAATATGGAAGAAAAAACTTGTCTCAATAACAGTACACCCTCGTCGTTTATTAACCGTTATTGTAGTAAATTGGCTATGAATTTTGAATTGACACAATTGTGTTTGTTTATAGCATCGATTGTGGAATCTCGACGATTTGTATCTGAAAATACTCCCCATTCCATATCAACCGGAATCATTTATTTTGTGTGTCAAAAATGTAATTTGAATGTAAATAAAAAACACATTCATGAAATAAGTCAAATAAGCGAAGTCACGATAAATAAATGTTTTAAAAAATTAGAACTCAATGAAAAAATGTTTTTACCGAAACAAATTAAACAAAAATATAATATACTATGATATGGCGGATATTATATTTATCATCCCATATAGGGATAGGGAACAACATAAATTTTATTTTTTGAGACATATGGAATATGTATTGGAAGACTATAATTATGAAATTATTTTTGTTCATCAAAAGGACAATCGTCCATTCAATCGCGGAGCTATGAAAAATATTGGATTTTTATATGCTAAAGATAAATATTTTAATTACAAAGACATCACTTTTGTATTTCATGACATTGATACACTACCATACAAGAAAGACCTTTTGAATTATAATACTGAAAAAAATATGATTAAACATTATTATGGATTTACTTTTTGCTTAGGCGGTATTTTTTCTATTAAAGGCGAAGATTTTGAACGCATAAATGGTTTTCCATCATTTTGGACATGGGGATACGAAGATAATGTAGTGTACAACCGCGCTGTTCAACATAAAATAATGATAAACAGAGACAATTTCTATACCATAGGAAATATGAACATATTACATTTTTTAGACGGTTTAACCCGAACTATCGCCAAAGGTAAAAATACGAATAAAGACCTTGAACGCGTAAAAGACGGATTAAATACGTTACAAAATGTCTCTTATAATAAAGAAAATAATATGTTAAACGTCACTGATTTTGTATGTAGTTTTACATTGAATCAAAGAATAGAAAATATATCTATTTTTAAAAAAAAAGAACCAGAAAGGGTGCCACATAAGTTGGGGAAAATGTTTTGACAATATAATATACATATAGTATATGTTGTTAGTCAATTTATGTTCTCCAGCTTTATTGTCTTTAGTATTTGTCTTGATTCATAGTATAACCGAAACTATGAATGAAAATTATAAACAAGCATTTGTTAAATTATTGATAGGTATAATGTTTACTATGTTGTTACAAGTATTTTGTCTCCAAAATATGAAATTGATATCGTGGTTATTGGTGTTTATTCCAATGATAATGTATACGTATACCACGCTTATTATATTTTTTGTATTTGGCACCAACCCGTCTGAGAGGGTGAAAAGCTATATTATATAAAATTGAATTTATTTTATGCGTATAATCATATAAACATGGAGCAAACCCATTATATCGTAGAATGTGTGTGGAATACGTGGAAAGCGTATCACTTAATACCGAAAGAGTTTGAGTTCAAAGATTTATTTTATAGGCGAGACAAGGTGTGCTATAAAGAGAAGGTTTTGAATATACAAAGCAAAGTATACGAAGAAAACTCCGAAAATATTGGAGTTAAAGTCGTAGACGATTTTGATAAGTATTTTAAATGTATTTATGATCCATATAAAACAATTGTATTAAATGATAATATAAAATTCAAAACGTTTAGTTTTTCACCACTTAAACGCGTGAAGACATAATTATTTACAGATATTATTTTATACATATTTTTTAATTTAAAAAATAAATACTATAAGTATTATGAGTGAATTATGGGCACATTGGACCTTTTATATTCATTTACAAAATACAAACGATTGGACTTACGAAAGTTATTATAAAATATACAAATGTGAGTCTTTACAGTCGGTGGTTGCAATACATAAATCATTGGGTGGTGAATTATTAAAGAAATCTTTGGTTTTTTTAATGAAAGACAATATTCAACCTTTATGGGAAGAACCCAATAACAGGAACGGTGGTAGTTTTTCATTTAAAATACACAACAAAGATATTGAACATGTATGGAAACAAATATTATATCATATGATAGGGGGTGAATTGGTCAAAGACAAAGAGATTTTATCCCATTTGAATGGGATCAGCGTTTCGCCAAAAAAAACGTTTTGTATTTTGAAAATATGGATGGACAATTGTGACTATACGAATACGAATATATTCAAACAAATCCAAGGGGTAGATTATAAAGGTTGCTTGTTTAAAAAACACGCATATTAATATTTTATCCATAAATAATATATAATGAAATGTTCTATTATGGATTGCGGATCATCTGATAAAAAATGTAGTCCCGAATATTGTTCGAATAATAAAAATGGCGCGTCTAAATCGTGGGGATATTGTAATATGTTGCGTTGGAAACATATGAAAAAAACTCCAAATTATAAATTATTTCAATCTCGGTGTAAAAATACACCTAGTCATCATCGTAAAAAACGAAAAAAACCATATCTGTAAACGCAGAATTATTGCATAAAAAAATACCGTATATGGAGATTTTTGAAACCTAATACCCGTCGTAAAATGATAGAATTCGCAAAACAACCGAGTGATAAAATAAATATACCTTTTATGGTATTTACAAAAGATAAACTAAGATATTTAATTTATAAATATAATATGTGTTGGAACCAATATGTCTCCATAAATACTTTTTTATTTGGAATATTTACATTATTACTTATTAAAATGAATATGTCTATTTGCTTGTATTATCGTTTGTCTCGATGCAACTGATTTATTTTTTTTATGGAGAAATATCCAACATAAACGATGAATCATATTTTATCTATATTGGGGTTCCTTCTTTTAGTGGTTCAACCGATCGCCTCTTTATATTTAATAAAAGAGACAAATTGCGTAATAATTTACTTACGTTTTATGGTATATGTTCCTTTGTATTTGTGGTGTATAATACACAAACTACTTATATACAAACAAGCATTACACCACGCGGTCATTTACCTTGGAATTGGAGCTACTATATTTGGTTACCTGTTTCTTTTTATTTATTCTTTTTATTTTTCCCTTTCATATACAATAAAAATTATATATCTGATTTTCTTATTTCTTTTTTTTACATTGTTTCATTTTATTGGTAAAGGCGCCGGGTCTCTTTGGTGTTTGTTTGTGAATTCTATTATTATATATTTTTTGATACAAATATTGGTGATTCAGCCTTTCAACCAGGTATTGGAGACAACCCCAGCTTAATTTCACCAAGAGACGCCACGTTATATTTGATAATAAGCGGTAAATCATTGTCCAAATAGATTTCGATTTGATTACACAAGTTGGTACACTTGATAAAATAATTTAGATTTTTTAAAGAATAAAATCCTTGAATAATTTTATCTGACTTTTTAACCATCGACATTTCTTCCGATTCACTGCGAATAATTTCCGCACTAGCAAACGTGCCAACGCATTTGAAAATCAACCGATTGTTAATCGATTTAATTTCTAGTTTTTCAGAAATAACGTTCAAGTCACGAATAATTTTCTGAAAATCCGACGAAGGTAAATTAATAATGGAAGAAAATTTAACTTGTGGAATATCGAGGTCTTCGTTGTCAGGTTCAATCAACTTTAACTTCTGAATTTTATATTGCTCTTTTGTTTTATTTTCAAACTTGAGTGTTAAATTTTCTACAATACCACTATTATAATCTTCTTCATCAATATATATACTTAATGTTTCTTCGTTATCAATGGTATTGATTAATTTGAAAAAATGAGACATATTGACCCCAATGATGATTTTATCTTTGTTACAAATGAAGCGCTCGAAATGCTCGCTATGTAAATGTAAATGAACTAATATAGTATGTGATTTATCCATATTTACAATTCGCATACCATCTTTTTGGAATGTAATATTGGTTTCCAACAAAATGTCTTTCAATGCCGTAATCAGTATACGAAAAGGCGCAATTTGAACGGTTTGAATTAATAATATTTCATTCGGCATATAAATACTTCATTGATTATTTTTTTATATCGTTATTTAAATAATGTATATCCCTAATCACTTGACGAAAAAAGACAAAGAACTACAAAAAAAAGAAATATCCAAATCCAAGAAATTATACAAAAAAAATATGTTTTATACTCGTAAAAAAATACCGTCATTTAAACCCAAGCCCTCTAAACATTTAAAAAAAGTAAAAGACATATATAATATAGATCCTTTGGTGATAAATCGAACATTAGTTCAAAAAACGGGTTGTCCAAAGCCGGTTTTACAAAAAATTGTCAACAAAGGTATGGGCGCGTATTATAGCAGCGGGTCGCGTCCCAATCAAACCGCCGAGTCATGGGGTATGGCGCGTTTGGCTAGTGCCATTACAGGGGGACACGCAGGTAAATCCGACGCGCATCTTATTCGACAATGTAAAAAAACAAGTAAAGCCTATAAATTAAATATTCACCATATATAATGTGGCGGAATTTTACATTGTTTATAGTTATAGTGGTAGCAATTATCTTTATATATTCTTTAAGTAAATCTTCGTTCGTAAAAGACGAAGAAACCCAATTGAAAAACAATTTGTTGCCTGACCTAAAAACTACGTTAGAAAAAGGATTAGATGACACAATCGCGACATTTTTATTACTTGAAGTTAGGTCATTTTTAATCGGAGCGGGTTCTCTATTTCTTTTTTTAATGTCAAGTAGAGACAAAAAAAAATAATAAACTAATGTATGTTGATTGGTATTGTTGGCGGTGGTATTAGTGGTTTATATTGTGCTTTGAAATTGTCTCCCAAACATAAAGTCATATTGATTGACGAAAGAGACTATTTAGGTGGACGTATAAAAACGCATGAATCACACGTTGAATTAGGTGCGGCGCGATTTAATAAAACGCATACATTTTTGTTTGACTTAATAAAAAGATATCATTTACACGCCATAAAACTGCGCAATAACTATGATTATATGTTAACGAATGAACAATGTGTAGATGTTTATAAAGACGCAAATAAAGCATTCGATACGTGTATACAAAATATTATAAATAAAACAAACATAAACGATGCTTTAAGAAATATATCGTTTTATGACCATTGTAAACATATTATAGGAAAAAAAGAAACAGACTTACTGGTTAGCGTGTTTGGATATTATACAGAAATAAAAGAATTAAACGCTTACGACGCAATACAAACCTTTCAAAAAGATTTTATTTCAACCGATTATTATGTTTTGGAAGAAGGTTTGTCTACTTTATGCGATGCTATGGCGCACGAAATCGTTCAAAATGGCGCCATCATATATAATAATGAAAAAGTTATAGATGCAACGCCCCATATGCTGACCACTACAAAAAGAACCATTAAAAATATAGACAAAATTATTTTTTGTACAAAAGCAAAACAAATGTCCGCGTTTCCTATGTTGAATGATTATAGTCATTCGCTTTATCACGCGCCATTGTTAAGAATATATGCCAAATATAAAACACCGTGGTTTAAAGATTTGAATCGCATTACTACCAATAATGTTTTGAGACAAATCATTCCAATTGACGTAGAAAGTGGTATGATTATGGTGTCGTATAGCGACGGTAAAGATACAGAACCATTTATTCCTTTGCTGAAAAAAGAAAAGTCATTGATAAAGATGATACAAAGTAATTTGACTCTATTGTTTCCTGATTTAGATATTCCTTATCCAGACTATATTATTCCGTATTTTTGGGAAATAGGCACACACGCTTGGAAGCCAGGCGTAAATTCTGACCAAATATACAAAGAAGTGATACACCCACTTGAAAATGTGTATGTATGTGGGGAAGCATATTCGAAACAACAAGCTTGGATGGAAGGTGGGTTAAAGATGGCGCAAGAAGTCATTACCAAAATTGAAATATAATTAAATTAACATATTACCATTAATGGAGTGTTTGTCTCTAAATATGGTTCAAGGGGTGTACTCAAACGACCTTCTCAACATTGTAAATCTCCGTATGTAGCGGACGTTTTGTTAGATAGTGGCGAAGAAGTTATCGTCCACGCTCCGTCGCTTGGTTGTTGTGGTTTATGCGATAAAGGGTCTATTGTTTATATGACATTGTCTGAACAACCCAAAAAATGTACACATATCATACATTTGGGTCAACAAAACAACGTCATAGTAGGTATGCACCCCAAAAGCGGAGAAAAAATAGTTGAATATGCTTTAAAAAATAATATGATAGATACTTTAAAACATTTAAACCAACTACAAAGAAAAGAAAATGCTAAATTCAAGGTTTGATTTTATGGGTATCGATGAACAAGAACGTAAGTTTATTTGGAAGTGAAAAGCGTTCCATTATGTGAAAAAAACGTGGCGTATTTTCCAGAAGGGTATCGTAAAAAGAAAACGGATGTAGTTAGCCCCCGCGCTTTAAAACATATTCAAGAATTACAACAAATCAAAGAGTCCAGCCCCGAATACAGAACCATTTTATGTTTTGTAGTTCAACGCGAAGACGCACAACACTTTAAAATAAGCGACAATGATATTGTGTATAAGGAAGCGTTTCAATTGGCATTGTCTAAAGGAGTAGAATGTATTGTATTAAAAATGATTTGGAATAAACAAGGTCAATGTATATTACCTATTATTTAGTGTTAGTATTTTCGTATTTTGTGAGGTTTTTTTCGTGTATTGGGAGAGTTTTTTCGTGTATTGGGAGAGTTTTTTCGTGTATTGGGAGAGTTTTTTCGTGTATTGGGAGATTTGCGTTTAGGCTGTATTGTACTAATATCAAGATATTTTATAATTATTTTTTCATTGTCTTTAAAATAATTATTTTCTCCAAATATTTCTTCTTGTTGAACTTTTGTTTTGTTGTTTAAATGATTTAATAATTTATAAAATTCGTATTTTTCTATGACCGTATAAATGACCGACGTTGCCAATTGCGTACCCCCATACCAAGATGATAAAACGTGACAATAGTTGTCTTTTTTATCCATTACAAAACTATGGGAAGGACTATATCCATTTGCGTCTTCATAATATTGATATACTTGAATTAAAAAAACACCTTCTTTATTTAGCGGAAATTCTTCATCACTTGAATTTGTATCACTATAATTTTGTATCATTTTTTTTATATTACGATTTTGCGAATACATATCAAAACTTTTTTTAAATGTATTTTTATTATTTAATTCAGATAAAAAAATTAAAGAAGTAAAACGGCAACCACATAATATCTCTGAAAGTTCATTTTTAGAACCCTCATCGTTGGAGTTATTATTTGGAGGAATATAATAAGATTTAAAACTATTCAAATATGGACTCTTTATATCGCAGTTTTTATCTTTTATACTTTCATAGTTTTCGGATTTACATTGTTCTATTAATTCATTATATTTGTCTCTTATGATTTCATATTCATTCTTATTCATATATTTTGCTTATATTTTATTTATAATTTGCTTATATTTTATTTATAATTTGCTTTTATATGCCAATTGATCCGCTTTAGCGTTTCCCAATGAATGTACATCTTTTTTATTTGTATGAGCATATATGTGCGTAAATTGTACATTTGTATTTTTATAGGTTTCGTATAATTGTTTTACGAGTTCTTTATTAGGTATATCATTTACCCATTGTTCTTTTTCTTGTTTTTTTCCATAATCTTTTACACAATGTAGCGCATATTTTGAGTCACTTACAATAACAATTTTTTTATTTTCCTGTAATTCTTTTTGGATAAGACCGAACACTTCAATCATAGCAACCAATTCTGCTACATTATTTGTATGTCCATTGATCTGTTTAGAAACATTTCGAATGTCATTTTCTCCAAAATATATTCCAATACCTGTTTTGGAATATGTTTGCCCATTATGAATACAGCTTCCGTCGCAATATACGTATAAGTCCGCGTCAGAATGTTCTATATAACACTCTTCGTCATTTAAAAAATTTAAAGCTTCTTGTTTGGTTTTGAATTTTTTATATTCCGCGCGTTTAAACCCTTGTATATGTTGTTTACAAATGTCCCACGATTCAAATATACCAGTTTGAGCACCTTTTCTTATAGCATAATACATAATGGAACCACATTGTATGAATCATATCAATTTTAATATATTTTAGTATATTATAATGGATAATGTAACAGAAGAAAATGCTATAGTTTCCCCCGCAGTTGAACCAGAAGTCGAACCAGTGGTCGAACCAGTAGTTGAATCAGTTGTCGAACCAGTTGTCGAGCCAGTTGTCGAACCAGAAGTCGAGCCAGTTGTCGAACCAGTTGTCGAGCCAGTGGTTGAACCAGTTGTCGAGCCAGTTGTCGAACCAGAAGTCGAGCCAGAAGTCGAACCAGTTGTTGAACCAGTGGTTGAACCAGAAGTGGGGACTGTTTCAGTCCTAGATAATGTAGTGAATAATCTAAACAAATTATCTTTACATAAACAAAAAATGAATTCTATCATACATCAACGTAAAAAGAGAACCTTTGTAAAACAATATCGTAATGTATCGTTTAAACTTTTTTAATAAAATGGTGTTGTAATTCGCTATAAATATGACTCATTTTGGATTCGTACAAGGATTGATAAAATTCTTTTTGTAAATTATATTCTTCTTCATTTATTTCACCTAAGTTAAAACGCCTTGTCAGCGATTGTTTTATTCTTGTAAACATTAATTTATGTTCAATATCTGAAACAATATGATGACAACATATACACAACATTTGACATTTATTAATTTCTTTATAAATGTCTTGTATACTTATTCCTTCGTTCACCATAGAACAAATACTTTTTTCTTTGTCAAACATATTCAAATGATCATAATGATATCTTTCATTTGGATCATTTTTTTTACATAAAACACATTGAACCTCGCGATAATTTTGTATATATCTCCACGTAGTTTCTCTAACATCTTTATGATTCGACCAACATACTTCACAAAGCACATTTTCTTTCCATATACGTATAGTATTACATTGTATTTCCAATATGATGTTTTTACATTCGTAACAGGTTCTTGATTTTTCATTCAATTGATTTAGATATATAGTAAAATCCATTTTTCTGTCTAACAATTCATTCATAGGAATTTCATTATATAAAGTTTTACATTGATGTAATGAAATATTAAATAACAATGAACATTCTGCCCAACAGTCATCCAATGTCTTATTTCCCAATACATTTTGAGACAATATATAGTTTTTTATTTTTTGTTTGAGTATATTATGCTTATTTATATTGACCATACAATAGACACTGGATACACCGTGTCCCAATTCGTTACATTGCTTACATACTTTTCGTGTTGGGTCTTTTTTGATACTATGTTTTAGTTCTTGTAATACAACTTCCATCATTAGAAATGATGTGTATAAATATTCGTCAATTTTAAAAATTGATTTAAATACATGTTTAAAAATGAAACATGACGAAACACAAAAATTTCATCGAACTCATTATGAATTCTAATGTGTTAGTAAATATGAAAGGAGATAAAATGGTAATACCGCAAGGCCAATTCAAATGGTATATTACAAAAACAGACTTTTCAAACGGAACCTCAGAATTTTATGTTATTTTTTCCAATAAAGAGAGTGTAGTTAAAAAAGACATCATTACAATGCGTGTTTATGTTTATGATGTAGCTGAATTAAAAAAACGAAAAGTATTAATATACAAAAATCATATACGATATAATTGGGGATTTATGAATTTTCGTTTTTCATAATTATTTACGCGTATTTTGTTTTGTGTGTTTCTTTCTTCTTGTAAAACCTTTCTTTTTTTTTGTAAAACCTTTCTTTTTTTTTGTAAAACCTTTCTTTTTTTTTGTAAAACCTTTCTTTTTTTTACGTGCGCCATTTTTATTTTCAGGACTATACTCGCCTGAAAAAATATAATTGATGGTTTCTTTTATAATTTTATTTGACATTAATTGCTCTTCAGTAACCCCTTGAAGATTACTTCTAATATAAGTAAATAACGCATCTCTGTTTTTTGATTTTATGGCTTGCTTGTTTCCTTTTATCCATTCTTGAATAAGTTCTTTTACTTTTTCTTCATCAAATGCGCCAATTAATAGATTTTCTATAATTGTATAGTCTTCTTTGTTTTTTTTAGTTAATGTACTATTTGCGTCGGTGATGGTAATCGTTCCACGCAATGATAATATAATTCGTTCAATCACGCCTTTAGCGCAACTGAGATTTTCTTTAAATCGATTGTATTCATATGCGCACGTTGAATCCTCCAAAAACGATTTTACATATTGATTACGGAAATTTTCCGGTTGCTGTTCCACATATAATAAAATAAGGCGAAGCATTAATAATTGTGGGTCCTTTAAACCTAAGTTAGGATGTAATCCCTCGATACGTTCAGCGTATAAAACATCCCAAGCTTCGCGTAAATTAGATACAGAGGTACCATCTTCATTTGTATAATAACCTTCTGGTTTACGTTGTAAACGTTGGTCGCTTAATTCGTCTATCAAAGCGTCTATTTTTGTTTTTATAAATGTTTTTATGTGTATAGTTTCATCAATGTCGTTAGTTATTTTATTAAGAAGAAAATCATTTAATTCTTCTACTTGTTCGTCTGATATTTTATTAAACACGTCGTGTACTTCAAACGGATTTACATCTACATTATTTACGTCATAATGTATAAAACGAATATTCATTTGTCTTAACCAATCAGGAATAAATAAATTTGGATTATTCGTCAAAACTAATGTTTCTAAATTCGTCAAATTACTTATGCTTTCAGGTATTTGTGTCAATTGGTTATTTTTAATATCCAATACTTTCAAATTTGTCAAATTACCTATTCTTAGCGGTAATCGTGTCAATTGATTATTTTGAATATACAATTTTTGTAAATTAGTTAAATTACTTATCCTTTCAGGTAATTCTGACAATTTATTATTTGCAATAGCCAGTATTTGCAAATGAGTTAAATTACCTATTCTTAGCGGTAATTGTGACAATTGATTATTATGAATATACAGCATTCGCAAATTAGTTAAATTAGTTATACTTTCAGGTAATTGTGTCAATTGATTATTTTCAATATACAATTCTTGTAAATTAGTTAAATTAGTTATACTTTCAGGTAATTCTGACAATTCATTATATCCAATATCCAGCATTTGCAAATGAGTTAAATTAGTTATACTTTCAGGTAATTCTGACAATTCATTATTTCCAATATCCAATTTTTTTAATTTTCTTAATTTTCCAATATGTTTAGGTAGTTGTGTCAATTCATTATCTTTAATATCTAACATTTGTAAATTTGTTAAATTACATATGCTTTCAGGTATTTGTGATAATCGATTAGAAGATGTAAATAACTGTTCTAAATTTTGTAATCCACCAATACTTACCGGTAATAATGTTAGTTCATTTGATTCAATATATAAACTTCGCATTTTTTTTATATTACCAATATTTTCCGGTAATAATGTCAATCGGTTTAAATTGACATTCAATATTTCCAGCTCTATTAAATTACCAATACTTTCAGGTAATTGATTTAACCAATTATCTTCAATATCCAATTGTTGTAAATGTATTAAATTACCTATACTATCAGGCAATTGACCCAACTCATTATTTCTAATATCCAATTGTTGTAAATGTATTAAATTACCTATACTATCAGGCAATTGACCCAACTCATTATTTCTAATATCCAATTGTTGTAAATGTATTAAATTACCTATACTATCAGGTATAGTAGATAATTCATTATTCGCTAAATTAAATGATATAACATTTTGTAATTCTTTATTAAATTCTAAGTCATCTAATTTTTTTAAATCTTCTATTTCCCATGTATTCATTATATACAATGAATATTAAATTTAATATTGTAAAGTGGTATTTTATGTGAATTAAAGACAACTTTCATACTACATAAATGGAAAACGAAACATTAACTCAAACCGACATCATTTGGAATTTTATATATGATATGTTTGGTTTGAATATACCTAACAAAAAATGCTTTTATGATAACGATAATATTGAATATTTTGGCGAATGGCGTTATAATATGAAAAATGGAGAAGGAAAGTCATATTATAAAAATGGAAATATTATGTACGACGGAACTTGGAAAAACAATATGTATAATGGTTATGGTGTGGAATACTATGAAAACGGAAACATATCTTATCGCGGCGGTTGGGATTATAATAGACGAACCGGAAATGGCGTCTATTACAGCGAGCATGGGTCAAAATATGACGGGAATGGTTCATATGAAGAAAATATAGAATTTTACGACGATGAAATATAAATTAAAAATTGATTTATTATAATGAAACACATAAACATATGGATTTCTCAAGCACACAACAAATTGCCTATGACCATTACTTGAATGGAGACAACGTATTTATTACCGGGCCTGGTGGAACCGGTAAATCATACTTTATTAAAAAAGTATATGAAAACGCGAAAAAACGGAACTTAAATGTAAGTGTTACCGCAATGACTGGATGTGCTGCGTTATTATTAGATTGTAATGCTAAAACGATCCATTCGTGGGGAAGTATTGGTCTAGGCACTGACCCAATCGAAATGATTCAAAGTCGCATTGTAAAATATCGCAAACGAGATATATGGTTAAATACTGATATTTTGATTATAGATGAGGTATCAATGATGTCGTGTGAATTATTCGAATTGTTGTTTAAAATTGCTCAACATTTTAGACGTAATAAAAAACCATTTGGAGGTATTCAAGTGATATTTTCTGGCGATTTTCACCAGTTACCACCTGTAACCAAAGATAGTGCGTTTTGTTTTGAATCGTTGTTATGGGAAGAATGTTTTAAACATAGTGTTATATTGAAAGAAAACTTTCGACAAACAAGCGACCCTGTATATCAAGTCATATTGAATGAAATTCGTGAAGGCGTTATAAGTAAACAAAGCAAAGATATTTTGAACACGTGCTTGAATAAACCACAATTAGATAATGTGTCACCTACATTATTGTACCCAGTAAAAAGGTTATCAGAACAAGTAAACATAAGTGAACACGTTTGTTTGGAAGGTAAAGAACATATTTTCAAAATGAAATACATCGAACCTCCTAATAAGAAAATCGAAGAAGAATTGATAAAACAAAAAAAAAATATGATTGTGGATGAATCACTACGATTGAAAGTAGGGTCTCAAGTGATGTGTATTATTAATTTAGATCAAGACAATGGTATCGTAAATGGAAGTCAAGGCAAGGTCGTTGGATTTGACAATAATAATCATCCAATGGTTAAATTCTTTTATAAAAATACGTCTCGTATAATTTCGTACCATACATGGCACAATGCCACGTATGGTACTAACGGTATTCAACAAATACCTCTTATTTTATCATGGGCAATTACCATTCACAAATCACAAGGCATAACATTAGAATATGCGAACATAAATATTGGTTCAAATATTTTTGAATGTGGACAATCGTATGTGGCACTTAGTCGCGTAAAATCATTAGAAGGTTTATATATTCAAGGATTAGATTTTAGTAAAATCAAGGCAAACCCTAAAGTATTGAGATTTTATGAAAATTTAAGTGTTAATCTTACGTGAAGGAATTTTAGAAGATACTAGATAAATAGAATTTTCGGTCATAATAATATATTCTTCCGCGACTTTAAAAATTTTAGAAATAGGGCTCGTATATTCTTCTTCGCTTCTTACCAATATTTTTTCATCGTTTTCGCGTACACCAATGAGTACATTGGACGAATGAGAATCCATCCAATAATCTAACATAATCGGTTTATCTTCTTTACACGCTAATTTACACGCATTTATTAAAACTTTTTGACTAGGAATAGGCATAGTATCGCTCATATGAATTATTGATATTTTTTTCTTTTTATGTATTTTACGCAATAAATATCGTTTTGTATATTTTTTTTTTAGGTTTAATGATTTTTTCAATTGTATTTTGTTGATAAATTTGCGCAAAGTTTGCGTTTAATATATCTTTGATATATTCATAAATCATAAACAATTCTTCATTTTCGCATTTACCAACAATCAAAATACTGCCTGTCCTAAATATCATAAACGATATTTCCCGCTTATCTTCTAAACGATATTTACATTGAATTCCCGGATAACTACACGAATCAAATGAACATTTTATACCATATTCTTTTTTCAAAATTCGAAATAGATTTTCACGATGTATATAATAATTACAATTGAAATTCGAGTTCACCAATATGGTTTCACGTTTTTCTATGATTTCTTCTATAATACTACTATAATATGGTTGTAATAAATACTTAATTTTTTCCACCGCAATATCTAAAACTCTGTCATCTTGTATTCCGGGTATTCCTACTTTCCCAGAATTAAATAATTTAAGATGAAGTTCTCTGTATTTGCCTTCAAACAAGATGCGATAAATAATCACAAAACAATTGTAAAATGCGCTCTTTGATTTTTTTTTGTAATTGACTACATCTTTTTTGGAGAAACCAATACTTACTTTTCTTACATCTTTAAATTTTATCCGGCCGTTTGGTGTATCAAATTGATTTAAAATTTTTACATCGACAGGCAATGTAATGTGCTTTATATTTTCTTCAAATTGTTGAACTTCTTCTCTGTCTTTTAAATTAAATTTCATTTGTTTTTTTATAATACCTTCATCGATAGTATCGTAAGATATCATATTTAATTTCCAAAAAATATCGTGTAAATCGATGTTTATATTAAAATACAATATTTTTGTTTTTGTAGAAATAACAATGTCTCCACATAAAGGGACTTCTTTTGGAACCATATCCGTAGTTTCTTTTAAAACACTTGTGTTTTTCATAAAATTTTCCCATTGTTCTTCCAACATCTAATTATCCTAGATGTATCTTTATAAATCAATTTTGTATATATAAAAAATGCTTAAAAAACACTTTATCCAAATACTCCAGTCGACAACCTTGGTTTAATATATCTTTCATATAAATCAATAATTGACTATCTATCTTATATTGGGTTAATATACACATAAATATTTTTATTAAAAAATCCTTAGGATAAAATGGTTTTATTTTATTTTTTAATAAAGAAAAAGAATATTGGTGGCAAATTTTTTGTATAGTTTTTTCTTGAATAAAGTCACATTTTATATAATGATAACTTTGTAAAGCGTTGACCATACAACGAATATCTGGATAATAATTATAAATAATCGTCTCCAATGTATTGCTTGAAATATCTATTTTTTCTCTTTGAATAATATGGTTCAGATAATCATTATAGTTCGACAAATTATAAAAATGTATAGTTAAACATTTATTACGCAATGGTTGTATAAGTTTACTTATATAATTACAAATTAAGAAAAATCTTACATGTTTATAGTGGTTCAATAATAACAACAATGATTGTTGAGCTTGTTTTGTCATAGAATCTACTTCATCTAAAATGACAAACTTCAACTCACTATTGGTAAAAAACCCGTGACTCTGAACAAAATTATAAATAGTATTACGTATAATATCTACCCCTCGGTCATCAGACGCGTTTAATTGTATAATATTGTGTTTCATAGCATATTTTGTTTTTATTTTTTCCAACAAACAATTGATGGTGGTGGTTTTCCCTGTTCCAGGTGGACCATACAATAACATATGTGGAATAAACAAAGTATCCACCATATTGTCCAACATAATTTTATAATGGTCATCCAAAACAATGGAGCATAAATCCGTTGGTCTATATTTTTCGATCCATGGGTTCATTTATTACATTAGTAAAACTATTTAAATCAATATTACTCATTTGTTTATGACGGAAGAAGTAAAAATTCCCAAAAAAAGAGGACGCAAACCCAAAGGTGGCAAAATTGTAGAAATAAAAGAAAAAACAAATCAGCAAAAGGAAATGATTCAATCTATTATTTTACATTTAAAGTGTAAAAAAAGTGAAATTATTAAACCTGAAATGGATACAAATATATACAATATTGAACCTTACGCAAAAGAAAGTATTCAATATGAAATTATTCCCCATAATCCTGAAAAGGAAAAAACGAAGGATGATTATTCAAAAGATAAAAAAGACGAAAAAGATAAAAATATAATTTACGATAAATTAAGTGAATTAGAAAAAAACTTACACGCAAACAATATACATAATAAATCAAATTGTTTTTGGTGTACGTGTCCTTTTGATACACCCATTATTCATATTCCCATTATGAAAATGAAAGATCAATATAATGTATATGGTTGTTTTTGTAGTCCTGAATGTGCGACAAGTTATTTGTTCAATGAACCTATAGTAGAGACAATTAAATATGAAAGATATCAAATGTTGAATTATTTATATGGTAAAATTTATAATTACAATGAAATTATAAAAATGGCACCTTCGCCTTATTATACATTAGATAAATATTATGGCAATTTAAATATACAAGAGTATCGTAAGTTGTTGAAATATGACCGATTGTTATTATTCACAGAAAAACCTTTGACGAAAATTTACCCTGAACTACACGAAGACAATACACGATTTGAACCTCTTTATAATCATAAAATTATAATGAAAAAAAACGCGCCCATTAATAAAAAAAAACATATAGAATCGGTGTTTCAGTTATAAGTTCGATTTAAATCTTCTTCGTAATGTTCTGTAGATACAATGATTTCCGGTAATATTGGAACCAAAAAAGAAGAGTGATACATTTCTTTTTTATCATTTTCTTGTGTATATATTAAATACATATTTCGTGTTTTTATAAAATTTAAAATAATTGAAACAGATGCTTTGTTTCTTAATTTAACTTGTTGTCCAATTTTAAATATAGTATATATATAATGGAAGAAAAGGGAACAACAATGATATTACACGCGTTAATTCTTGGGGTTTTATTATACTTATTTATGTTTTTTATATTAGGACAAAAACAAGCCGTCGCAGAAAATAGAAGTATATTATTCGCGTCGTTTATTCTAGTTTATATGATATTATTTGGGCATGGATTACCAACCAAATTAAATAAAAATATATAAATACAATGAAATTTATGAATAAAAAGAAGTATTTTTTTTTAAAGTATCTACGCGTTTACGATTATTAAATGTATAAGGCTTCCATTTTTTGTAGACGGGTAAATAAATACACGTGACATAATATGTATCTTCTTCATATTCAACTATGGTATCGGATTCATCGTCACTATATTCTATATTTTTATAATTTTTTTTATGTTTAAAAATCTTTCGTAATAAATAATTTGTTTTAATATCATTCACATAAGCATTCCCATAATAATATACTTCATTATCATTCATAACATAAAGACAATATACTTCGCTTAGTTCGCGGTGTTTGCTTATGATGAAATGACCATATGAATTCGATAATTTATATAATTTAGCATTTGGTGTAAATTGTAAAATACCATATACGTTATAACTCAATTCGCTTGCCGAAAAAATAGGTTCTTCATTGCTCATAAAAGGTAGTTTGAAGTTATATACACCACTTACATTCGATACGTTTATATAATGGTCTAATAAATGTTCTATTTTTTTGTAAATATCTTTATGTTTATGTTGTAATGGTTTGTTTTTATACAACATTATTTTTTCTACGATAAACACATGGTCGATTAGAGTACCATATAATTGTGTACCTAATGTGAGTATCGGGTCAAATGCTACATATATATGTTTATGTATTTTACGCTCAATGTCGTATAAAATACATAATGGTTTATTATTTTCTTCTTTGAATGTAGCCATAAATTTAGGTCCGCAAGGAATAAAAACACTAGTGGTCTTCGACGAAGATAACACATTACTATGTTGATACATTATATATATGATTTATTTTTGTCTTTAAGTAATAGCAATGATTCAGATAATTCCGCAATATTTTCTTCTACATCAGGGACTTCTTTTGTGAAATATTGTAAAATATCCATATTCAAGTAATATAACATAAAATGGATACATAAAAGTAAACCAAGTGTATATAATATAATCATATAAACGGCGATTATATTATTTCTTGGATAAAAACGAAAATAATGATTCCAACAGGGCTTCGTCGACTTTCGTTTGTTTTGTTTCAAAATAAATGCTTTCTTGGTTCATATAACTATGTTTTATTAGAGACAAATTATAATCCACGATATATGTTTCAAACGTTTCTTTTAGTGATGTATGTTCGTATGGTATATGGGTGTATATTTCGTCATAATGATATACATTGTCTTCTACTAAAATAACTCTATTTTTATAGTTTAATTCATAATATTTTTCTTGGATCGTATTTTGTTTTCTCCATTTTTTTTGTTTGAATAAAAATATTCCACTTGGACTATAAATCACTTCTTGTGTATACGATTTACTCATTTCTAATTCAATATTATCCATAGCATAATTTTGAATAAATAATTTCATTATTATTATTATTTGAAAAGGTTTAAATAATAATAATAATATACAATAATGAAAAATGTTATTATCATACGAAAATCCGGAACAGTATTAAGTAGAAGTGTGGAGTCAATGGACGAGTTGTATAAAGTTTCCGGTTATAAAAACAATAAAGATTTTATTTTATTATATACGTGGACCAACGAAGACAATAGTTACGAATTATGGGGTAAAACAAAGGGCAAAGCTGGTCAAGAAAATAAATATGAATTACCACATCCACATGAAAATAGTTTATTTTTTGGGACATTATGTCTTCTAAACAAAGATGGCGATTTGTCTCTTAGTGAATGGGTGGAATGGTATAATAAAAAAATGGGCGGAGATTATGGCGTGGACGATGATGACGAAACACGCAGCGAAGACACCGAAACCTATTCAGATAGTGAATACACAAAAGAGGGGTATTTAAAAGACGATTTTGTTGTAGAATTAAAAGAAGAATTATACGACTAAAAATACTCATCTAATATGTGTTTATTTCTGGTCGCATCACTATAACCTAACATATATAATTCGTAAATACTATAGTTTCTTTTCAATAAACAATATCCTGGTATATTGTAACGATTAAATCGTTTGAATATTTTATAATTCAAATATAATATTTTTTTTGATATACCAACATTTCTTTTGTAATAAGGATATAATAAACCACCATCTACGCAACATTGACCATTGTAAAAATAAAATAAATCGCGATACGTTATAAATGGAATAAAGGAACTGGATATACAACAATTGGTCATGTCTTTTAAATTTAAAAAATGGTCATAACCTACTAATTTATTATAATCCATAGTAACCGCAATATATTTTTGAGATGTATCAAACATATTTATATCAAATATCTTATGAATTAAATCGACGGTTTTGTTTAATAAATAAGGTATAGGCATATTCCCATTTAAATTTAATTTAAACAATTCGCGAAGAAACAAAACGTCATATTGTTTATCAAGAGACAAGAATATAGAGTTCAAAGCACCTGCTGAAAATCCGATTGTTTTTTTTGATTTTATATTATAATTATTTTTTATAAAATGACATATGCCCAAAACATAAAACCCCAATAATCCACCAGGAGACAAAATAATATCAGGGTCTTTTATAACTCGCATTCTAGGTTTATTCATTTTATATAATAATATAAACATCACACATAAAGCCAACATTATTATATATTATATTCTTTTCTTTATTCAAAAATTGATTTAAATATGTATATATATACTCTATATGATTATTACAGAACCAGAAGAATTTAGAAAACGTATTGTTCAATATATTTTTAACTTTATGAGTGACGATGTATCCAGTAAAAATATTGAAAAAAATATATATAATTATTGTATTCATAGTTCAAATAAATACAATATTACAAAAGCATGGGACAACCATTTGTTTGTTATTTTATATTTAGATAAATTTAAAGTTATTCGTCAATGTTTAAAAGAAGAAAAGATATTAAATTCTCTTAAAGAAGACCCCGATTTTTGTAAAAATATTTCTTTCAAAAGCGAACAAGATTTATATCCAGAATATTGGAAAGAAATGACAGAAGATAAAAAAACACGTGTAGATAATAAATATTTTCCAAAAATAAAAGCGTCTACGGATAAATTTAAATGTGGCAAATGTAAATCAAAAGAATGTACTTATTATCAATTACAAACACGTTCGGCAGATGAACCGATGACAACATTTGTGACTTGTATTAGTTGCGGTAATCGCTGGAAATGCTAAATAATTTCTAAATCTTTTAAGTTCCAATACTCAAATGAACCGTTTGGTATAGGTCGTTTTAATATAAATGGTATTTTTTTTTGTTTTAATTCTTCTTCAGCAATTAAATGTTTATCCAAAATCATATTTTGGATATTTATAAATGGTTTTGAGCCACGATTTAATTGATTTACCCTCAATCCTATGAGTTTTGCTTTTTCATATTTACTTAATAATGGATAAGTAACATGTAAAGGATCATCTATATTACCTTTATCGTCGCGTGTAATCAATGATAAATTGTACATTTCATCAAATGATAAATTATTTTCTTCTGGATGATACGTATTGATGTATGTTTTATTATTCTCAAATACATTAAAGTCTTCACTTAAATATTCGCTATTGGTTGTATCATCCACATCATTGTCCAATAAAGATGGTTCTTCTTGTTCTTCCATATCTTCTTCTTCTTCTTCGTATTCTTCTTCTGTTTCGTCGTCTTCTTGACCATCTAAATCTTCGACTTCTTCTTCTTCATCCGATGCTTTGTAAGTTTCTTCTTCGTCGCTCATATATTAATGATGTATTATTATTTTTAAATCAATTTTATGGTTTCCAAGACGAATCACAAACACAACACATATACATATATTTTAAGTTTTCTTCATCATATCGGTAATAAATCACCTTTTTTTGGGTTTTATCTGTATTGGTTTCACATGTTTCATTCGGACATTTTATCGATGTTGAAAAAGGTATGGTTGGGTCATATTTCAAATAAGGGTTTATATCTTGCTCAGAAAATTCGTGTTTATTATAAGTGACCTCTTTTATACATTCCAGTTTTTCTTGTTCTTTTGTATTACCACATTTCTGACAATAATATTTCAAGGTCATGTCGTCATTTATTTTTAAATAAAACATGTTGTCGCATACTTCACAAAACTTCATTAATACAATATAACAATACTTTTTTAATCAATTTTAGACAATTCATTATAAACCATAGATAATAATTGTCTCAATTTAGAATAATCTATTTCGCAATACATATTATAAATGTTAGTCATTTCATTGGTGCGTGGTTTATCAAGGTTCATTTCGTTATATGTTTTTAAAAAATATTCTTTTATATTTGGATAAAACACTTTAAAACATTCTTCTAAGTGGTCCACATTTAAACATCTTAATATGGATACTTCTATATTTCTATAATGTATAATTTTATTATAAGGTGGTATGTCTCTATGTCCTACATGTATTCCTGGTTCATTCAATAAAGGATTTTCATTCAATAAAGTAGACAAGCATAATAATATCGTACGCAACGATTGACACGAACTCCATTTTTCGCCCGGCCAA
>Ga0222688_1000059_pt1 | contig 33451 bp, 43 predicted proteins | sample AntAcemetage1165_FD_181151 | JGI IMG/M metagenome (GOLD analysis project Ga0222688, IMG submission 181151) | Saline water microbial communities from Ace Lake, Antarctica - #1165 | ecosystem: Environmental > Aquatic > Non-marine Saline and Alkaline > Saline | place: Antarctica: Ace Lake... | reverse complement strand
GTAGCTTTAACTCGTCATAAGTTTTAATGGTTTTATATTCCTTCTCATTCCCAATTAATTTATATAATTCCTCAAATCTTTCAGGTGTTGTTTTAATTTCTTTAAATAGGGAAGTAATACGGGTACCTTTCTTATTGCAAACCCAACAATGCCATGGGTTGTATCCTTTTTTATTTTCGGAAAAATTAATTTCTAGTTTGGGTTTATGGTGTTTGCAGTAGGGGCACGTATGAGCTTGATTACCCCTCGCTGTCCGTTTACCAGAACCTAATACAATGTTTACTAGATTTACTAATAGTTCATTTACCATGAGTACCAATATACGAACTATACTATGCTATTCCAAGTCACGAGTGAAGAACTTACCGAGAATGTTGTCATTGAAAAATTCTTCGGGTTTTTCTAAGACTTGGTGGATCATTTGGTACTTTATTTCAAAGTATGTAAGTTGTTTCTTTGAATTACAACAATGTAGAATTTCACGTTTGAAATTTTCTATGGGTTCATTTTTAATTAAATCCTTTAATGGTTTATTTGAACTCCAATATGATTGCCAATCCGATTCTTTTTGAACTATTTTAAATTTGGATGGTCTGCCTTTCCCACCTTCAAGTAATTTTAACTCTTTTTTACCTAACTTCTGCTTACGTGTAAATTCTAAGAATTTTTTACCTATGTAAGATTTATTTGTAGGTAGGTGAGTAATGATATAGATGAAACCAAACGTTTGATCTGGGAAATCGGATATTGACTCTATTTCTGTTTTTTGGTATTTCCAATTCACTATACGTCGAAATTTACAAGAATGGTAGTATCGGTATATTGTGATACAGGGACTGGGAATGACAATTTACCTACTGCTATCAATTGGTTTACTTCATTATATAACCCCACTTGAGTTATATATGGGGTAAAGAATGAACCAGTTGTATATGGGTAATATTCTGTATTTATCTCTCCGGCGGTTGATGAAGTTAATAAAGTAGGGTTAAGTGATGAGCCAAATTCATTTTCTAAGATAGTACATTTGTACTGTTGTTCGTATATGGTAAGTGATGATGAAAAGTTAAATTGTTGACTATCAAACCCCCCAATTGAAATTATCTCATCAGATATACCTCCACAACTATGGGTTGTTAAAACTACCATTCCATGGGAATAAAATATTTGACCTACAACGTCAGAACCACTTATAATATTACCCTCACCATCATCTGTTAAGAGTAAACCATTTACAAAATCACCACCAATAGATGAAGAAAAATGATACTCAAATGTTGTTGGTACTATTTTTTCTCCAAATAATTTTGTTGGGATATTTAATACTGTAATTTTGTCCCCACTACCTGTAGGCCAGTATCTTTGCTGTGGTAAACTTGATTGTAAATAATTCTCATATAGAGGTGCTTCAATAGGACCATAATAATAATCATCATCTCTAGTTACTCCGGGTATAACACTAGATGTGACACCTAAATCTCCTGTACTTGAGGAGATGTAGTTAGTATAATATAGCTGTTTTACGCTATTATATATTGAGTTTTTTGAAGAGGAATATACATATCCTGTTTGTAAGTTAGAGGATGATGTATAATTGACATTCGCCCCCGTAAATATATTAATACCAACTGTAGATCCTGTAATATCTCCTCCAATAAAATTAAATCCTTTATCGGCTAAAAACGAGGTTATAGTAACCTCCCTATTTGTAAATTGCTTGAATGCTGTCATTCATTAGAAGTCTAACTTAATCCTTACTAATAATTCCTTAGTAAAGTCTTTAAGTAATGGTCTAGATAATTTTGCTACTGCTACTAATTCTTGATTGTTGTTATACATTCCTACTGTTGTAATGTATACTTGGGGGTCATTGATAAATGAATCAAATAATACAGCCCCAGTTGATCCTGAAATGAATGAGGGGTTTGTTGAGTAATTAAATTCATCGTTTCTTGCTCTTGCAAATATAAAATCTGAAGATAGAGTTTCACTTGAATTTAATGTCCATCCAGGGGATGTTGCATCTAATCCTCCTAAATTGAATTGGGATAATAGTTTTTCTTGGTTATTTACTGTTGAGTTTGTTGTTCTCACTGTGCCTAAATTAGTACCACCATCAACAATTCTCCCATCTAAGGCTTCACCATTTAGTAGGATTAAACCTATATCTGGTAAGAACCAACCATATGATCCTGATGCTAGTGACCAACCACTTGTGTTGACCCCTGTAAAAACATTACCAGCTGATCCTGATACCAGGTTGTAAACTCTACCGGCTTCTGTAAATATAGCTGCTCCCCCTAACTTACTATCATCTGTAAGAAATAAATTTGAGTCTGCAGCACCAGAACCTGATATATTTAATGTCATTACTCCTGGAAGTAATTCTTGTTTAAATCCTGACCTTTCTATGGGTAGTGCATAAAAATAGGATGATGATTGATTACCAAAAACAAATGAAGTTTCTTCATCTCCTAGGATTAATGATCTATATTGACCATAGTTTGTTCTAGTTGGGGATAAATAATCTACATTGGGGTTATATAATAAACTACCACTACCCTTGGAATCACAATACGCCATTGCAAATTGTACAGATCCTGTGGTGTTAATATCAGCATATATATTATAATAGAACTGACCTGTTGAACTTGCTATTTGTGTTGATGATGTATAATATGATGTTAGAGTTGGGGAATTGTTTTCCCATACAGTGTTAGTTACACTATCTGTACTAATTACTAAATCTCTAGGGTCGAATGTTTGGAATGCTCCTGCCATGGTTTGTTTTTATTTATTATGTTTTCGTTACGGTTATTGGTATTTGTAATCTTGCTCCTGATGATCTACCTGTAACTGTTAAGGTACCATATAAAGCTGTTCTTGAAGTTCCAAATAAAGTATTAATACCTGTTGCGGTTATTGTTAAAGATGTTCCAATTACTGTTTTTGATACATCTGTACCGTTTGTTGTTGTTGAATTTAATGCTAAAGCTGCTTTTGTACTAATTCCTGTTGCTATTACCGAACTAAACATCCGAACATCACTTACAGTAAATACGTACCCCGCAGATTCTACTGTTGAATTGTTTCCGAGATAATTTAATGTTATTGGTTGGATAACGTATGGTTCTGTTTGGGCAATTGTTGGGTTAAGGTTTCCTATACCAAGTGTAGGCATTTTTGCTGTATCTCTTGGAAGAGTTACTAATTTATACTTCATCATTTGTAGTTCATCTGGGAAGGCTTCCAATAAAGGCATGTTTTCAATTGCTTCCCCATAATACGCAGAACCCGATGGATTTGTTGGGTTGTAGAGAGTATAATCAATTTCATCATCTGCTAGTGCAAATTGAGTGATATTGAATGAACCATCTCCCTTTGCTAAAAGTTCTCTCCCTTTAGTGGTTAGAATAGCATCTACTGTTACTATCTGATTATTTAAGTATCCCATTATTTTATTTTGTTATAAATATACATTCTTTTTATTTCTATTCCAAGCTATTTTTATTATAGCATGTTTTACGTATTTAAATCATCTTTAAATGCATTTTTCTGCTTTAATTGGTTGATTAAAGTTAAAGTATTTCTTTTTTGTTGGGGGGAGAAATCACCAGGTATTAAATATCCCCCACCTGAACCTGTGGTTTCACTAATCCCAAATGTTGAGGGGGGTGATTGGTATATGATAACCCTATCATCAGAGTTTATTCTTCTTCTCAATATAAATTGGGAAATTTGCCCATTTATAATGCCAGAATTTTGTGGGTTAGGGTAAACATTTACTTGATTTTGGAGCCAATCATTTACAAATCTCCCATATTCATCTGCTGGGGAGGGTATTCCTTGGAAATCATAACATATATCCGAGGGTGATATACAGTAAGACTGTGAGTAAAGATTAGACATATCACCACCCCCCTCACTAGTAAAAGAACTTGTAGTTCCTGTTACTATGAATGTTTGAGTTTCATAGTTGTTTATGGAATTGGAAGAACCAGAGGTTTCGAATATCTGATTGTTATATGAGACTACAATCTCATCCCCTTTTTTAATTATAAAAGGTAAACCACCTTCTGCTTCTTTATATCCCCCAAGATTGCTTGATATAAAGTCTTGAATTATATAGTTAGCATTATCATTAATCAGTGTTGGGTTTTGGGTAAATGATGCTGAGAGTGCTATGGGTATACCACCAGAGAACTTTTCAGACCCCGATACTTCTATCATCTTCCCCGCCAAAGATCGACTTACAGCTATATTTTGGGAATTTACTACCCCTAAACCCGGACCCTTTATCTTAACATCAAAATAATTGTCTTGTGGGTCTGATTCTCCATATAAACCTAAATTTTGACTTATTGAAATTATTTCACCCCCTAAGTAAAAACAACTACTACCGGTTATTAGGTAGTTTTTATCAGAACCAGCATCAGAAGAGGCGGATGCTTTTACATTTCCATCCCAACCCCCAGTCCAACTTGCAGTTTGGAAAGACATAGTTGTTGTGAAATTGGGGAAACGGTTGAGATTAAAAGGACCTGTTTTACCACTTGTTGTTGCACCTACAGTATTCATTTCTAAGGCACCTTGGAATATTTTATTATCTCCAACCTCTAAGTTACCATAATTAATATTATTATAAGTAACAGAATCATAAGATATTGCTACCTTTCTATCCCTCTCAAATGTGCTTTTTATTTCATATAGATTATTCCCACTCCCATCTACCTTTATAGTTATAGGTGTGATTGGGGCATTTTCCCCTGTTATATCATTTTGTGGAGATATAATTAATGAATCAATTTCAAATGTGTAAGTATTCTCAAGATTTAAATTGTTATATGAGGATCTAAAATGAGCAAAGTATATTGGGTAATGGGAAATAACAGATTGATTACCATAACTCGTATCTCCAGGCCAAGATGATTGTGAGTTATTACTACCAGATAAGGTATTTAAATATGTGATATTAGATGTTGGTGGGGTATAGTTATTGTAATCCGCACTACTTAATTTACTCCCCAAATATCTTGGAAGTATATTTGCTATGGTAGTATAGAAACTATCATTAACTTCTGCTTTTGCTGCTGTTTTGTTTATTACTTCCTGCAAGTTTACAGGTGTCTCAATTCCATTTGTAAAGTCTAACTGTTCCACATAGGTATTTAATTCACTTCCGGAAATGTTATTAATTAAAGGGTAGTAAGCTGATTGGTAGAAGTTTGTTATTGAGGGAAGAAGTGGGTCAAAATTATAATATAAAGATGGAGTTAGTGTTGGTAAAAATGTTGAGGAGCCTGTTAAAGGTCTATTATTTATCCCCTCATATAACCAGTAGGAATTAGTACCATTTATTATGTCAAAGTTAGGACCTACTACACCGGGGTTATACTGTTGGTAGAAATCTGAACCAAAAACATTATATGAATCTGAGGTTTGGGAGGTGCCTGTGAAATTTAAAGAAACATTCCAATTTGGGTTATTGGCTATTGTGTTAGAATTATCAATAAGCTCACCATCATCATTTATACTTTTTTTATTAAAAGCATATCCTGTAGGGTAAAATTCACCAGAATCTCCGGTTGAACCTGTGTAGGTTATTTCATAAAGTTGAAGACTTGCTGTTCCAGGTGATAATAGGTTGGATGTTGTTCCTATTCTAAATGTATTTTCAAAATCATCTCTTGAAGAGTTATAATTACCCAAGGTAATAACAACATTATTAAATGAATCTCCATGTTGGACTGACCCTGAGGGGAGTCCAAGATTTCTATTATCTCCTAAAACTCCTGAATTATTTCCTCCCCTCTTCATAAGAAGACCACCTGATTTTTTTATGTATTCCATCCCACTATTCCCAGCTAGTAGGGGACTTATTACTTTACCCATATTTAATCCTGGGGTGTTACTATCACTGGGGTATGTTAGAGTTATTGTAGTACCAGATCTAAGTACATTACCAAGTTGAAAGGTAAAATAAGGTGCCAGGTTATAAAATGAATAATCGGCCGCTGGGGTAGTTAGTCTCTTATTTTCATTGTATGGGAATCTTTGATTTGTAGAAGCTGCAGTAAAAATAGATGAAATATCAGAATAATCTGAAACTGTTCCATAATTATTTGGAAGGTAAATTGCGGCAATTTGTTGATAGGGTAGTATAGTTACTGGTGGGTCACCGGGATTACCTGGAATAAATTGTGATGGTGGTAGGAAGAGTGAAATGGCACCATTAGAGGGAGTACCTGCGAAATTATCTAAAGCATTTTTAGCAGTGTTGTAGTTTTCACTACCAAAAACTGCTAGATTAACTGTTAGATTTGCAGGTGGGGTTCCACCACCCTCAACAGCTGATCCTGTAGTTACAAAAGCAGATTGTGTTATTAAAGTATAATATGATGAATCTATCCCTGTAAATGTTGAGTAGGGGTTATTTAATAGTGACTGTGTGGTTACTACTAATATACTACCACTATACTCCCCATCATAAAATTCAGTTTGTGAAAAATCTAAAAATGGAACCGACCCACTTATAGTTTCATTAATACCTGCCCAACTTTGAGTTACACCAAAACCATTTATATTTGATATTGGGGTTGTTGGGGTTAGGTTTGATAGAGAAGCTTCAGTTAATGTAAATTCTAAGCTACCACCACCTTGACCAACTAATAAACCAAATATAGTAAATTTTTCTCCTATAGTAAAACCACTATAGTTAGAAGGTTGAATATCTGTAACTTCAAGGGCTTGAATGTTATTTGTAGCCCCAGAATTTACTTGTAATTGTACTGTTAAAATACCTCCATCAGATGTTGAAAAAGATATTGTATTTGTATTATTAGTTATTCCAGAAAGAGTATTTAATGTAATAAGAGGTATTAAATTTTCAAGATTTAAAGTTCCGGTTGATTGAGAGGGGTATGTTTGGATACCATTATATTGTTTAACAGAACCACCAGTACCACCTTTTATAGATACTATATCACTCACACCATTATTACCATAAATACTACCTGTGAGTTCTAGATTTATAAGTTGAATTGCACTATTTAAACCTGTTTCGCTTGTGGGGATATTATCTAATGAGCCCGTTTCAACTGTGAGAGCTACCGTTGTATTTGGTGAAATAGTAACTGATGGGCGACGGTTACGCTCTAGTAGGTTTTGTTTGATTATAACGCCCGTAGTCACGCTTGTGCGAGCTGGTACATATGATTTAATAGCTTTAAATAATGAATTATCGAAATATTTAATTAATCTTAAATAATCGTAAACGTTACCTTCTGTATATTTTTTAAAGTAATCAATTGCTACGCTTCTTAATTTTGGGTAGTAATTTAACTTAGAATCAAATGCAAATCGGGGGTCTGCTAATGTGTCTGAGATAACACCATACCCAAATGTATTAATAATATCATCATTTACCTCATCTTGAGGAGAAAATGCAACTTCTAAATTTACAATATCCTTGGTATAGCTTTGACTTATTAAATAGTTTTGATCTATACTAATTTGAGTTGATAATATATTACCGTAGGTATTACCATCTTCAACTTGGATTTTATTTGATATCCTATTTCTAATACCTACGGAAGGTTGATCCATTTGGTAGACCTCAGTATTAGGTTTACTGTATGTTCTTAATACTGAGCTAGAATAATGGATAAATTCATAGCTTGATGTTATTGTACTGTTTGAAGGGTTTCTAAATGAACCTGTAATAAATAAATCTGATGATCCTGTTATAGCGGGGTGGGTAGATAGAATATTTTCTACATAACCTCCATATTGAGATGCTGTAAAAACATATTCTAACTCGTTACCCAAAGGTGCTCTAAAATTTACTATATCAAATGAACTTTCAGATCCTGTAATACTATTACCTTCAATAGATTCGGGATTCATTGTAAAGTCATGAAATACTTCTGTTGGAATATTATTAGAATAATATCTAAATTCTTGAAGTGATCCTGAAAATATTTTACCATTTTCACTTAAATATTCAGTAGCTATATTTGATCCTGATATGTAACCTCCTACGTAAACACCATCAAATTCTGTTACTCCGAACCTATTCCAAGCTGCATTTGCAGATTGTGTTACATTTAAAGATCCATAGAGGTATAATCCATAGGTCCCTACACCATACCCAAAATTAGGACCAGTGGGATCATATATGACTTGACCATAATTCCCAGTACCATAACCTTGAGTGCCTGATGTATCTATACTAACAGAGCCTGTCCAACCTATTATGTTACCATCAACCCCATTGTATTGATTATTTGCTACTTGTAGGGTGTAAATAGTACCTATACTATTATCGGATGATGATGGGTGTTGATTTCTTTGAAGTAAAACACTCCACCATCCTTTATTAAAAAATGGAAGATATATGTCATCTGATACTATAGTGCCTCCTTCTTCAATAGATGCCGACATTACAAATTTCATTTTCCCATATTCATAATAATCACTATTACTTGAACCTGAATATGAACCTGAGGGTTTGTTTTCGTATGATAGTTGAATTCCCCAATCCATATCATTGTCATAAGTTCCGTTTGATTTTTTAACTGCTAAAGATTGACTAAAATATGATCCCCCAAAACTTGATGAAGGGAATCCTGTTGTTTTAAATCTAAAAGCTAAACCATCTGGTACTATTATTTTATCTTCAGCAATATAATTTCTTTCTAAAGGCATCCATGGGACCTTTACTGATGAACTTGCAGCATATGAGTTTGCTGTAGGGGTATAAGCATAACTAAATCTATTATACCATAAATCATAATCATTACTATTATCTCTATTTTTACCCCCAAACTCATTAATACGAAGGATTGTGTTTGGTATACCCCAAATATTAATAAGTTGTCTTAACCCACTAATTGTACCTTTCTTTTTCGTAAGGTAAGCCATGTTATGGTAAAGGCGTTTAAATATTTCTTTACTTACCTTATCAATGGCATAGGGGAAACCAGGTTCAGTTATAGATTGAACGTAATCAACCCAAGAATAACCATCACTCCAATAATTAACTATACTACCACTATTTACAGCTATATATTGTGTAATTAATTCACTCCCCGTAGGTGGGATATAACTACCATTATCTTCACCTGTTAAACCTATAAAGTTATCTTGGTTATCATAATTGTTGCCGAATGTTTCGAATCCTAAACCTTTAACAGCCTCTGCTGCTAAACCTAAAGGTAAACCTCTATCAGGTGAATTCGACGTATTGTATCTTTCACTTAAAGCTCTTGTATAAAGCCAAACTTCATCAAATGATTGACCAACCATATTTGAAAATTCAATATACTCATTATTATTTGAATTTTCTTTTATAAAGTTGGGGATTGTATAATATAACCAATTTTGGTTATTTTCATCATATAAAGACGCGGATAATACGTATCCACCATAATATTGAGCATTTTCTACATCACTACCCAACCATATTAATACTTCAACACTACTTGTTGGGAGTAAAGCATAGGGATATGATGATCCTGTTTTTGGATATGAAAAAGAGGATGAGTTATTGTATAAATAACTTTCATACCCATCAAAATTAGTTACAAGGTTGGTTATGTTTGTTTGTAAACTAGCTAAACTAGATGATATTCCCTTTACATTAGGGTTAGAACCTGTAACACCTACAATAATTGAAATATCAGCTTCATAAGATTGTATTTGAGATACCTTTTCAATAAAATTATTTATCCTAGCCTTTGCAGATGAAAAGTTAATAAATTCATTAAAAGTGTTATACGAGTAGTTTGGGGTTATTGTAACACCCTTCTTGTTTAATATGTTAAGTAAATTATTTAGGGACTCTGATGATGGTGTTGTCATTAGATCCTCATAGGATTTTAAGCCGGTTGAATTATTTATTAAATCCTTTAAAGGAATGTTAATATTAGGACCTTGAATAAAATTAGCCTGTTCAATTAACTCACTGAAATCTTCTAAGAATTCAACTTTATATGCTTGACTTTCACCTACCTTTGAGGCTATATATAATTCATCCTTTAATTGATATTGTTGAGGTAGAGGTTCATATAGTTTTATAAAAATAGTATCATTTGAGATTGGATCCTCAGGAGATACTATTGATGTTAAAGATGAGGTTTGAGATGTTGATATTGAACTACTTAATTGTAAGTTAATAGCAATTACATAGTTATTATTATAGAAACTAACATAAAATTCATCAAAAAATTCATTATTATTAATAGCATTTACCAAACCAACATACCCCTCAGTTAATTTTGATTGGGGGATTAAATTTGACTTTATGGCTATTTCTGTTCTATCTGATGAAATTTTAGATAAATAGAATGGGAGATTTGGTGTTGAACCTAACTCATAATTTACAAAATTATAAGAGGCATATAATGTCCCATTTTCAAATCCCTCACTATAAATATTTGATGAAGGGTTTAATGTAATCTCACCAGTTGGAACTGTTGTTGATGCTTTTTCGATTACATTTAACCCAGTTGTGATATCTATATAAGATCCAGATAATTGTTCCCTATTGGAGTTATTTGTTATAGTCCAGTTTTCAAAATATAAGGTAGATGATAATAGTGACTTTTCGGCACTATATATATAAAATTCAACATAATTTTCCCCGGGGGTGAATGATGATGAAATTATTTCATTAGGTATAATGGTTTGATCTTGTAATTCAAAACCATCACTAGATAGTGTATTAGAATTAACCTGTGATGTAGATGCACTTATGGGAATGGTGAAGTCAAACTGATCCGAACTTAGACCAACATATGTTGGTGTTTGGTTTGGTGAAGGAAGGTTTATCATATAATCTTCTTCGGGGTTAATATTAATAGGAGTTTGGGCCATTTATGTTTATGTGTTAGGAGTTTCTGTAAACTGAGTAATAACATCTGCTATTTCTTGCCTTACTTCTAAATTTTCAATTCTTAATTCTGCTATTTCTTCTAATAATGCTTGTATTTCTTCTTCATTAGGGGTATAATTAATATAAGCCCCACTTGTTTCAACCAAATATAAATGAGAATTCACATCACCCTCTTTAGGAATTAAATAAAAGAACTTGTTATATAATGTAAAAAAATCTCCTATGGTAGCCAAGTTTATATCAAAGAAAGAAGGATCAACTGTAGGTACTAACTGTGAGAATGTAGTATCTATGGTTTCATTAAATTTATTCTTATCAAAAACCTGCCTTGAAATTTGTACTTTTTGTATATTATTCATATTTATCCTTTAGCTACTTTGAATATAATATCTTCATTAAATATTGTAGTTGTACCATCTATTATGGTTTTTACTAATACTGTGTAATATCTTTCAGGTTCTAAACCATTCATATACAAATCAAAATAACTTGAGGTTGCATCAGCACTAATTCTAGTATAATCATTATCAAAATCAATTACAAATTCGTTTGTTTCTGTATCTTTTACAGCATATAGTGATTGAGATTCCGGTAGGTAGTAGTTTGTAGAGTATAAAGATGATGTTTGGAATATTACATCAGGGTATTTAGGCATTGCCGCAAATCTTAATCTAGGAATACTTTGGGAATAGTAAATACCAACATTGTTATATATAGAAATAAAACTTTCTACTTGTGGTAATACTACATTAGTGGATGAACCCGTATTAAATATAAAATCATTAAACCTAAACTCTAATTGAGGGGGGTAGATTGTATTTGTATCTATTGAGAAAAACCTAAATGTTTTTTGGTTGTTAGGGTTATTCACAAACTCATTATCATCTGTTTGTTTTATTATAAACCCATCATTCTTAAATCCATTAGAAGAGTCTAATGAATAACTATACCAAGTTTCAACTGTATTTTTAACATTTACATTTATATCTTTAGTATCAGAATATGTAAAGGTTTGGGATTGAGTTATATTTAATCCAAGGTTAGAACCTGTATACCAGTTACCCCCACCCACTAGTGATTCGGGGAATGATGCTGTCACATATGTTGGAAAGCCACTCCCCTCCCATGAATTTGAGCCTGAGTAATCTATAAAGTTCCAACTTGCACCGTTTGTAACTTGAGGGGAATCCCCAAATCTTCCCGTACCCATACCCCATTCTCCTGATATTGGGTAAAATAGTAGTTTTGTATCTAAATTTAACCCTGTTACTACAGAATTAAAATTCCTCAAATAAGCCGTCCATTCCCCATTTGAGGTTTTAGTTGAAATAATATTATTTATTTCACTAGTTGAAAACTGAACTAAATATCTACTAACTTGACCACTTGCATTTTTAATGTAAGTAGACGCTTCTATAATCTCATCTAACCCCGTATTCATATTAGGAGAATCTGAGTATAATGTAGTATCTTTAGTTGGAAATAGTTTATAAATTGCCATGTCTTAAATTATTATAGTGGTACTACTCTACCTTTAATGTCTATAGTAGGGAATTTAACTTCAAAAATCATAGGATCTAGAGATGGGTAAATTACATCATCAATTGTAGCACCCTGTACATCATAGGCATAACTACTATAACCTAAATCTTCTCCTGTTAAGTTATTTATAATTACACTTTTCACAGTTTGTACTCCTTCTACTTTATCTAAAAGAATATATAAATCCTTCATCAAAATGGGTTCATTAATCTGCCATTGGTCTATGTCGAATAAATTAGTTAGTGAAGAAATACATTTAGTTATAGTTGCATTATTATTATAGTTTGGTAAAACAATTATACCAAATACTATTTCAATGTTAATTACAAAGGCATCTTTAATTTTAACAGAATCATTAATCATCCTATACTCAGCTAAGTAAGTTTGGAGGTTTCTTTTTATTAATTTCGAGGCTATTTTTAATTTTTTATCAGAATTATAAGTTAAAACATATAAATCTAACATTGTAGGTAATTCACCAGGTTGATATTTTTCAATTTTTGATGGAACTGCATATGCTTTAGCAATTACACCTAAATTTGAAGGCATCGATAATGATCTAATTAAATAATCTTCTTTAGTTACAGTACGTAGTTGGTTTTGAAAATTACCAAGAGCATTTAACCTTAACTCTTCAATAGTATCTCCATCTTGTCCACCATCAGCGGCTAATGGGTTATTAGAGGAAATAGAAGCAAATATTTGGTTTGCTAGTGAAGTATTTGCGAGGTTAGGGTTTATAAATTTAAAATTAGTATCATCTAAAACTGTTAAAGTTCCGGATTCTACATTTGATTTAATACCACCACCGGTTAAATATCTTACTGTTAAAGTTGTATTGTAAGGTGCTATACCATAGGTATTTGTAAATATAAAGTTAAGTGGTGAGAATGCTGTTGTAAGTTGATCTCTTTCAAATGGTAAACCTAAACCTACATTATCAGGGTTAGGAATTATCATCTCATCATTACTAGTTGTGGCCCCCGCTCCAAACTCAAATTCTAAAGATCCTGAATTTATAAATCGGGTTGTGAATCTCCTTTGTACTTGTTTCAATTGGAGTAAATATGGAGCATCTTCTTCTTGATTATATGTAGGGTCGCTGGTGTTTGTGTTTCTAATCGTATCAAACACGTTTTCCTGCGCCATATTTGGTACTTCATACCAGGTATTACCATCAGAATCTACCACATCTAATACGCCTATAATATTAGTTGTTGAAATTGTTCTAGTATCAAATCTTACAGCTGAATTAAATGTAAATTGTGTTGAATTAATTGTAGATGAAATTGCTTTTCTTGATTTCTTTAAAAGAAAATATGAAGGGTTAGTACCTATAATCTGATATACTGACACAGTTGTAGGGTTTAAAGACCCAGAGGCTGAAAAATCAATAGCATCTTCAATTATAAAGTTTTGGGTTGAACTTAAATTTGATGTTATTGTTGTATTTTCAGGTATGATTAAAGCATAGTTAAAATCAGGAACATACTCTCCCCCTTCTAATTTTGCAGGTAATTGTTGATAAAAATCAATTTCTACAGTAGAAGCGGTTGTGACTTTAGGTTTATAACCTAATAAGTAAGCCATTTGGTATAAATTCTCCTGTTGCTTTGCTTTTTGTATAAATGTTTCTTGGATTTGATTATCCAAATAAAACGATAATACATCTCCAACATAGGATGCCATTTCCATGAACAGCATACCTGTAGAAGTATCTGTAAAATCATTATAAGTGTTTGGGAAGTATGTTTTAGAATAATTTACTAATGCATTTCTAAATTCATTAAAATCCCTATCAATATATCTTATGTCTCTTTTTAAATCAGCCATTATTGTAGTAATATGTTTATTTCATCCGTTACCCCAAAATCAGCTATATTATATGTTAATGAAAAATTAATTTCATTACTATCTGGGTTATTGATAAATTTTATTTCTTTTATGATTATTTGGGGGAAATAGTTATTAATATCAGTTTGAATACGTTCTTGGAGTTCATCTGAAGTGGCCTCTGATATATTTTCAAAAACTAAATTCCTTAAATCAGCACCAAAATTAGGATTAAATATCCTTTCTCCTCTATTTGTTAATAGGTAATTAATTAAATTAGATTTTAATTGCTCTCTAGTGGTGTAGGTTGGTATAAAAACAGCAGATCCATTTAAAGGGAAACTAAACCCAACAGCCTTTCGGCCTATGGAGTCAATTGGATATCTATTTTCTAATATTTTTGCCATTACCTACCCATTATATTCATTATCTGACTCATATCTACTTCACCAGATGGTAAGTCACCCCCAGGTACTCCTCCTTGTGGGTTAAATTTTTGTGGTATATTATTAGTTGTAAAACCATTACTCATACCTCCTAAAATGTTTTGATATGCCTCTCTTTGTTCGATTGAGTTCATTGCAGGGGTAGAATCAACTTTATTTAAGGTTGTATTAGATTCCATAACAGGTGAAGGTGTACTTAACTTATTTATTTGGGGAGCACGAATAGCTTCTAATAAAATATCTTTCATTTCTTCGTGAATTGCTTCTTTTACGGCTTCCTTAATTAGTTTTTTTAATTCTGATGATTTCATTCTATGTTGAATTTATTATAAATATTAAAAATTAATGTTTTTTATCAGTATTCTTTACGGTCAGATACCCACCTTACTAAGTTATTACTCCATTTGTAAATTTCCTTATACCCCCGTTTGAATTCTACTCTTTCATCTCCATCTAAACCACCAATAATATTAAAGGGTCTTGTATCGGGTTTAAACTCCTTCCAATTACTTATAGATTCTGCGTTTGAGTTTAGTGTAGAAATATCATTTGATAAAAATGTGTAAAATATATTACCTTGTCTTCTTGATTCACCAATAAATCCTGCCTCTCCAAATGGGGGGTATCTTAGGGGTGGAGGTGATAATAAATCATTACCAATTTCAAAAGTCTCTACCTGCACTATATCTACATTTGGGTTAACACTTAAATACCCATCTATTCTAAATTTAACTTCATCAATTAATACTTGTACAGATGTACTATATGAATAGCCACCATCTGGTAAATTAGTTATTATTATAAATTCATTTGGAGTGAATGGTGTTGAAGTTCTATTCCCAACTACTCTTCTTTGAGGGAATGAAAAGGTGTTTGAGGAGTTAGATTCTAAGGTTAAAATGAAACCTCTATAAAATAGAGGATTATTAGAGTTGGGAGATAATTTATCTAAAAGCAATTTCTCAACATCAAAATTAACATTACTATTAGCAAACTCCCCAGAGGATGCTGCTGAGTTTCCGATTTCACTTATTAATTGATTCGATGCATCTTTTTCTGTTGAAGATACCCAGGATTTTGGGGATGATTGAGGTGGTGGGGGGGCATTTAAGTTATCATCTATTGTTGATTTATAATATAGATCGTTATAGATTACATTATCTCCTGTTTTATATATTTTATTAGCAACCCACTCCATATTATCTCTATTTAATAACTCCTCAATACATTTATTTAAAACATTATCTAAAAGAGAAAGTTTGGAAATAATAGATTGGGCTGAAGTTTTAATAGTTCCTATGGCTTTTGGTATTATAGAAAGGGCTCCCTTTGCCCCCTTTATCAAATCACCTAATAAATCTAATGAATCTGCTAGTAAAGTAAGAATATTAATTGGTATACCTACCCCTGCTACTGCTGTTGGTGCTGGTATTTTTTTAATAATTTTAACGGCTACATCAACACTCTTTACGATTTTTGAAGTTGTTTCAGTTGTTTTTTGTAATGTCTTTACTGTATTTAATACATTACTTAAGGCCGATTGTATTTGGTTTTTTTGTTTAACAATAAGTAAAATTTCATTCTTTGGGGGACATGAATCTTTAAACTTTTCCAGTAAATCATCTACAGCAAGATCAAATTTTGATGTATTCTTTATTACTTTAGTAATACTTTTTATAATTATTTTTACTAGTGCTGCCGACATTATTTGGTTTTACTGACTTTTGATTTATATATCTCTATCTTGTTAAGCATGTTTTGGGCTTTAATCTGTGTATCTATGGCAGGTGCTGGGATTGCTGCGTTTGGTACAAATGGTACCCCAGTACCTATAGGTGTTGATAAAGCAGTTGATAATGAAATTAAGGATAGAAGGAGTTTTTGTAAATCTCCTAAAAATTTATCCCCTAATATTACGGATTCCTTTGCATTTTTATCACCTAAAAATATTTCTTTTGAACTAATGATTGTTTTAGGTGTATCTACATTTAAACTATTTATTGAATTTAAACTAATACTATCAAATGAACTTAATAAAATTGAATCACTCTTAGCATTAAACATTAAACGTCCTGAGTTTAGTATTATTTGTTTTTCTATAAACTTATTAGGTGATATTGGAGCTACGTCATAAGATTTATAATTAGTTGAAGCTGCTTTTATCGGTATCTCTTGTGTAGAAGTTAAATAAACACTTGAAGCATCCGTATTAATATCTTCGATTTGAGGTACCCAAGGGTCTGTTTCTTCTTCATGTTGACCATTTTTTATAATGGTAATTGGATCTCCGTCTTCCCCCACACTTGACCAGGGGTTAGGTAATCCTGCCTCTTTTAGAGTTGAACCAAACCTAAGGGATTGACCCCATCTACCTTGATATATTAAATCACCAATATAGGGTTGTAAATTTCTTATACTTAGTCTTTCTTTAAACCCTAAACCTAAATCTATATCAGTTCCCCCATCTGTTACTCTTCTTACACTACCTGCTGAAGTTTCCTCATAGTCTTGCTGTTGAGAAGGTGGTAATGTATTATTATTAATTGGATCTGGTATTGCGTTATGGTGGGTACTATTCCATAAATTTATAGATTGAAAATAATATTGTGTTTCATTATTAACATCAGATTGCACCCCACTGTTAGGTAAAGATATGATGTAAATAATTTCATTCTTTAGAGGGATATTTGAATTGTTTGGGAATAAAGGTACTGCAAAATTATCTGTTGAAAATGATGGGGAGGGGTTGGGGTTGTTTAATTTAGTATAAAATACACACCCTAAAGAACTCCACCCCCCAAAATCCTTAAAGGCTTGAGGTTCTTGTTTATCATCTATCATAGCAAATTTAACCCTTGCAGGAAAGATATTTGATTTTGCTAAGGGTATTGATTTTTGTGAGTTTAATGAAGATAAACCTGTTGGGCTTGTTACCATTTTATTTTTTATCTACATTTATTTGAAGTTTTTCCATTTCAGCTAAGAGTTGATCTTTTTCTTCATCTGTTATTCCTAACCCACCCTCGTCTTCTGTACGAGATAATGCTCTTTGAACTATAGTAGCCATTTTAATGAGCTGTTCATCATTTTTTACCCCAATTTCCATGTACTCTTTAATAAGGGGTACAATGAGGGTAGCATCTCCTATCTCTTGAACTAAAGGTTTTAATTCTGAAATGAGGGCTACAACTTGTGCATCTCTTCTCTTTTGATTATTATAAATTTCTTCTAGTATGTCCGAGAATTTTTTACCACCAAAAACAGTTGATTCTAATTGTCCCATATTTTTAGTTATAAATATGTATAAAAATAACTATTTAGATAAGAAGTAACCTTGGTCAAGATAAAATAAATACTTTTCTTTAAAAATAGTATATAATTTATTAGCGATTTTTGTTATTTTGGGTGTTTTAACATCTACCATCTCACGTATATAGATATAAAGTGCCTTCTTATTAAAAACATCAATGTGGTCTCTCTTTCTAAATAACTCTAATATAGCATCTGCAATAGCAGCATCATTACCTTTTGGGAAGAATTTATAAACATTATCTGTGCAATATTGAGTATACTTATCTATAAATAACGATAAGCGATCTTCGTATTTATAATCCTTAGGAATAAATTTATCATTACTACTAAAATCTTCTTCTATTACTATAACATTATTAATATCCTCTGACCTTTGAGATAAAATCATTCCTGGGTTCATTGTATCTAATTGGGAGTAATGATTAAGGTCAATAATTGAAATGTTTTTTACCTTCTGACTATAATTCTTTTGATTATAAGCTATTAACCACCTCTTAACAATTGTGCCGAAGTAAGAATAAGCTTTAGCCCCTTTTTTAGGGTTGAATAGATGAATTTTTGATAAAAGAAATGTTATAATTTCATGTTGTAGATCCTCTAAATTCTCAACACCATCCGTATAATAAAACTTAAATGTGTGGATTATATTTTCTGTTAATTTATAAAATGGCCAGTGGATAGATGTAGCATAAATTTTACTTCTCTCTTCGTCATCAGAAGAGTAATTATATTTAATAATTGCATCTTCGGTATCTTTAGAAAAATATACTCTTTTTTGCTTTTGGGCTTTATGAGTCCTTATTATATGGTCCATTAATCTTTGTGTTTTTTCATTTTAAATTCATTGAGGATATCTTGAATTTGTTTGATTTCTTGAAAGAAAAAACCTACCTCATCATCACTCTTAAATGTTCCTTTACTATCAACCTTCTTAAGCCTTTCATCTGATATTTCTATTACTTTTGAGATTTTATCTAGATATAGAAGGTAATTAACTACAATATCTTCGGCAGTTTCATTTTTCCTTAATAGGTTAAAAGTTGTGTATCCTAAAATAAGGATTAATATTGAAAGAATACTAATTATTATTAAATATATCATAATTTTTCGAGCATATTTTTTAAACTCTCACTTTTAATAGAACCTAAGGCTTTATTTTTTAATGTAGAATTATTTTTATTACCATCTAATGTAAAATTCTTTTTTACAGTATCCACTTTACCCTTAAATTTAGGCAACCATTCAACTTCCCATTCAATACGAGCTGCCATTAGATCGGCTTGATGGAGGATAAATGGTAAGGATGTTCTTGGTTTCTGTTCAACCATATATCCCATAAGATATTTTTTATTAGCCTCATCATATAAACCATCATGAGTTTGGATTGCTACCATTTCATTAAAAGTATACTTGATATTATATTCCTGTAGTAGGAATAACCCTCTATCGGGAACTGATGCAAATGATATGGATTTATTAAACATATAATCCTCACCCAATTTATCTCTCCTCCAACTATCTGTCTGAGGGATATATGATTCATACTCCGAATCACCCATTTTACCCAAATCATGATTTATAGCTGAGAATACTAATTCCTCAATAGTAAAAGTAGTCATATCACAACCTTCACTAGACCATAATTTAAGTTGTTTAAGAGAACAACGAACCACACGATTTACATGATCAACATAACCTCCGGGAAATGCTGAATGGTATTCTTTTTTATGGGCCGCGGGCATAAACATAATACGTTCTTGGTATTTTTTGTAGAATTTAATCAATTCATCCTTACGCGGGTATGAAATATATTTTTCAATATTTCCCATAAGGATATCCCAATTATCTTGGATCTGTTCTGCTGTAAATTTCATAACTTTAATTTTTTAAATTTAACCGTTTCTTAATGGTGATGCTTCTCTTTCAATAATTGCTTTTAAATCATCAACAACCTCTGATAGTAATTTAATCTCATCCATAAATTCTTTTTGGGTGGATTGCCTTGACATTAGGAATTTGAGGGTTTTTAATTTTCCATCAATTTGCATAAATCTCCGGTCTATTAGTTCTTTATTTCTCATAATTTATTATTTATTATTTATTATATACAATATATGAATTCCATCTAACCACTCCAACCTATAATTAATATCATCCTCAATCATCAATCATCTTATTATTTTCTCTCTTAACCCTTTTTTCAAACCCTATATATCTAAGTTATCCACAATATCTTTAACATCCAAGTCTAAATTAAAAATTCCTGAGATTTATTGAGGAGTTTATAGAGTAATGCACATTTTTCATATTCCTCTGATTCTTCAAAATATGAAATCCCTAATTCTAGAGAGATATCTAAAAATTCATCCGAATATTGTTTTATAGCTTCAATATGTTGTGGATCTTCAATATCTATCTTTTTAATATAAACCCAAGCCCTACTATATGTGACAAACTCTCCAGCTTCTTCCATATCATATACATCTAATTCAGGATCAGCCTTTTTAAAAAATTTAATAACCTTTTTATTAAAATTTACATGGTTAAGTATAAGTTTTTTATACATTCCTAACCAATACATTGGAGAATCCTTAAAATTAATATAAGTTGATTCTATATTACTATCCTGCTTTTTTATATTAGGGAAGAGATTAAATAAATTATCTAAGTTAATCATTTTATTATACATATTTAATATTTCTCCTTAGATTTCCCACCTTTAATTCTATAAAGAGCATACTCATATTTTTCCTTAACAGATTTATATTTATTTTTAGGTTGGTCTTTCATTTTGATAATTTGTTTATCAAATAAAACCCTCAACCCCTCTTTTTCTACTATATAATAAACATCATTAATTGCATCTTCATAGTAACCCATTGTTAGAGATATTAGTTTAATATGTCAATGTATGACCTAAATTCTAATATTCCAAAGAATTTTCCAACACTCACAAATTTACACAATTCCAAATAATGCGTGGTTTTATTGCGTATCGCGATATGCAATAAAGTATGTGACTGTGGTGAGATAATGCATTAAAACGCATTAATATGCGCTATAAATGTAATATATTTATATGGTTTGGGGTGTGGGTGTGGGTGGGGAGAGGATAACTTTCGTTATAAAATATTATAACTATTTATAAACAAAAATATAAGTAATGCCTAAAGAGTGCTTACTGTCGATCTTAATGGGTATTTCAAGGTTTCAGATTTTCACTCGATACTACAAACCTTTTTTCTTGGCACTACTCATATTCTGTTCATGTTGTTGGCCTCAACAAAAAGGCATAAAACTACTACAGATAGTGTATATAAAAAAGTGGGGAGTTTGTTCTTGCCTCTAGGACATTAATTGTAAGTTATGTACACTCGCTTACAAAAGCTGTTAGCCAATTCCCCCACCATTTCATATATAAATAAGTTATAAGCAATCGCCTAATCTTAAATCTATCATTTTACCTTCAATAGTGGTAATTTCCTCCATTATAGAATCATATTCACCCTCAACATCAATTTGGTTTGGATTTTCTGGGTGATATGACCACATCTTTTCGGCTATACCATTTAGAAAGATTAAATCATTTAAAAATACTAATTCCTCTTCTGTTTTTAACATAGCTTATTTATTTAATTTGTTACTTTTATGCTTTTTCTTACGACTATATAGCTTGGGATTTTTATAGATATTGGGGCGGGTTGCCATTTTTATCTCTTCTAATGTAAATTCTACCTTTTTCATAATTATAAATACATTAATTAGTTTTTAAACATCCCAATCTTTGACTGCAACCTGTAAACTAAGAAGTGGGGTGGAATTTGAGTTTTCCTTCATATCCATTAAGGCTGTATGGATTACTTCAATTAATAAACCTGAGTTTTCAGCATTAACTATTAATTGGGTTATATCTAAAATTTCTTTTGAATTATACATTTCTAGGAATTTATTTTTTACAGAATTCATATGTGTATTAATTTAGTGAGTATGTGTGTTCTTCGCATAATGATGCGTCTAATTCGTTAGTAAAATCATCAAGCATGTCATGTAGTGCCTGTTGATATCCTCTCATATAATCCACTTCTTCTTTGGTATATTCTCGGGATGGTGTTAAAAATTCTATTTGATTATCCTTTATAGTTTCTATTAGGTATTCTTTTAATTTCATAACTTTTTATTTAATTATTTTAATGAACTTCTATACCTGTAATGTAAACATTGAATATAACCCCCACATAATGTAGCGTATGTAACAAATTGCTTACCATCAACTATAGCATTTACCTCCGCACCATCACTACCTTTTCTAATTATAATATCACTGGCAACCATATCATTGGTTAAGTGTTTTGCCAAAGCACGTTGTAGCTTAAATAAATTACCTGTTATAAAGCTCTCCATATACTTTTCCTCCCAATTAACACGTAATTGATTCCCTAAATTAGAGATGAAGTATGTTAACGTTTTATTATTTCTAATTGCTTTATATGCATCCCCTTCGGTATAGTGATTAGGTAATTCATAACTGCTACCACCCCATATCTTATGTTCGGTCATATAAACAAATTTCTGTATACCTGTATGTTGACATAACTCGCCGTATTTTATTACTTCCCCATTCTCCTTAATCCATTCCTGGTATTTAGTAAAATAAGCTTTCATATCATTAACTTGCTGAGTAGCTAAATCTGTAACAATCACTTTAGCTTCTTCTGAAATTCTATTTAATGCGTTCATAACCTTTATTTTTATTACTCGGGTCAACCTTAACCCTTTATTACCCCGTAAATATACGAACAATATCTGTATTAGCCAAATGTTAGCGCGGGAGTCGTTTAATTATTGTTTTGGTCTGTTGTCTTTAATTCTACCATCTGAAGTTTCATAATAGATTTCATTATTATTTTCATCAAATTCACTTTTCTCCCAAAAACCCTCTGAAGTTTCATAATAGATTTGATTATCATTTTTATCAAATTCTATTTTCTCCCAAAAACCATGTGAAGTTTCATAATAGATTCGATTACCATTTTTATCAAATTCTCTTTTACTCCAAAACCCATTTGAAGCTTCAAAATAGATTTGATTATTTTTTTCATCATATTCTTTATAAGGAAATTCTGTTACACCCAATTCTTGAGCTTTAGTCATTTCTTCATTTAAGAATTTTTTCCAATTTTCTCTTATGTTATCTTCCATCCCATTACTTGGTCTGTCGTCTTGGATTGTACCATTTGACTTTTCAAAATAGATTTGATTACCATTTTTATCAAATTCTTTTTTATACCAATAACCCTCTGAATCTTCAAAATAGATTTCATTACCATTTTTATCAAATTCTCTTTTAAACCAAGTACCATTTGAAATTTCATAATAGATTTCATTACTATTTTCATCATATTCTCTTTTCTGCCAATAACCATCTGAATCTTCAAAATAGATTTCATTATCATTTTTATCAAATTCTCTTTTCTGCCAATACCCATTTGAAGTTTCGTAATAGATTTGATTATCATTTTCATCCTTAATTTTATATGGAAATTCTGTTACACCCAATTCTTGAGCTTTAGTCATTTCTTCATTTAAGAATTTTTTCCAATTTTCTCTTATGTTATCTTCCATTTTTTATTTATTTATAAATATACGAATTAAGTCTAATCATAATACTATTATTTTATATTCATTCTTTATCTCAACACGTTCACCCAAGTCAGTATTGAAAACAGTTTCAACAAAAAGAGTAATTGTATCTCCAACCATTTCATTATCAATTAATATATTTTGAGTTGGGTGGTAGTTGTAACTTGAATGGGTTCCTATTATAGTAGGAGCGTAGGGGCATGAAAAACAAAAAAACTTAGGAACCTGGTATCCAACAATATTTAAGGGGGAATGGTTTTTTGATAAACCTACCATAGTATAAGTCATATTCCCAATAGGGATGGGGTTATTAAAATTATTATCATTAAACCAACCTAAATAAGAGTACATTGGGGTAGTAAATCTAATACTATCAATCAAAATCCAATAATCTGAGTCAAAATTAGCACTAACCAATGGAACTCCATTAATAACGTAGTGAGGGTCAAGTTCAGTCATTCTCCCCATTATTTGGAAATAATTTAACCCCTCCCACTTAATTCTATAATACCCATCAGGGGTGGGGGATATAATATTCGAACCATATGAAATAGTATATTTAACATCACACCCATTAGGACAAGTAGGTGGATATATTCTCTCCTTCTCACATGAAGTAAGAAGAAGAAGCAGAACAATTATTTGTTGAATTTTTTTAATCATAACCTTTATTTTATACAGTAAACATATTAACAATTCCTTAATGAGTGAAGTTAGTATCAATAATTTCTTTTATTCTCTAGTTAAAAATTCACCAAATAATTGCATATATCTCCCTTCCTCTATCTCATTTTCAAAATATTTATTTGATGGTGTTTTAATAGAAAAATTATCTCCATCAATAGAAAATACTGCTTTTTTATAACCTTTCACATATAGATCATATCCACCATCTCCTTTATCTATAAATTTATTATATTTAGGGTTTGATTTATGGATTCCTTGTGATTTTACATCTTTATAACCAAAAATCTTATCCATCAACATTTTCCAAGCATCACCATGTGGTTTGGGATCACATCCAGCCGTTTCCGGTCCTAATTTAAAATAGTGATGGTCATAAGCGTGGCAAAGCTCATGTGCTATGGTATCTTTTTCCAATTCGGTCCCCAATATAAAAGATGATAAATTAATTAAATAGTGGTTTGGTTCAATATATTTACAATGCCCAAATTTTGATTTTGCTTTTGTAGATACCTCGTATTTAATCTTAAGTTTCTCAACACCTAAACCATCTGATATTTTGGTGTTTAATTTTTCTAATAATATATTTTCCATAACTTTCATTTTTAAATACTACCTATTAAACTTAATTGTTTTTCCCTCCTATAATCTATTTCTTCAATAGCTCCCGCTAATGATGATGATATATGATTACAACACATAAAAACTTCACCATTTACATTTCTAGCAGCTCTTCCTGATACTTGGATTAAACATGATTTAGTACGTAAAAAATTATTCCTACTAGCTTGTTCAACAATTACTAAGGAACATTGTTTTACATCAAGCCCTTCACGTAACATATTAATACCAATAATAACATTAATTTTACCACTACGTAAATCTCTTAAAATTTCCTTGCGTTTATCTTGTTTTATTTTGAAATGTATAACTTCACTTTCAATATTGTTGTGTGAGAGTAAAGTATGAATATCACTAACTGATTTTCGGGATATACAGTTTATAAAAACGGTTTCCCCTTTTTGAATTATATCTCTAACGTCATCAATCATTTTTTTACCACCAAAATATTCATCTGTTTTAATAGTAAGTTTTGGATCTACTATATTATTAGGACGTGTCATTAACTCCGAAACATATTCACTGTTATCTAATTCAAATTTTGATGGAGTAGCGGATATATAAGTTATTGTGTTTACTCTATCTTTTAAATCATCAAAATTTAATACATTGTTTTTGATAACATTACTTATATAAAATCCTTTATCTACTAACTTTGTTAATCTAGCTTTATTAGCACTAGGTAACGCCTTTAATTGTAATAGTGTTAAATGGGATTCATCAATAAATAAATTTGGTTTGGATTTTTTGAAATAATCTGTTAAATAAAAATCTCCTAATTTTTCCCCTAAAAGTGCAATCACATCAGTATTGTAATATTCACTATCTGAAGGTAACAACATATTAATGGTATGATCTATATGATTTTCTAATCGTTCAGCTTCTTCCAATCTACCTTCCCTATTAAAATCTCTAACTTGTTTAACCATCTCTTCATTCAATCTCCGGATGATGAAACTTTTATGTTCAGTAATTAACTCGGGCAATTGTTTTTCAAAAGTTGGAAATAAAATAGTACTGGAGCATATTAAAATAGCTTTATCGGAATAATCTAAGAAATCTTTAACTGCGTAACGTAAATCCTTATTTTCTTGATTAACAACTACTGTACCTTCTACTTTCTTATTAAGAATGTTATGAAAATATGGTGGTATGTAAATATCATAGTTAGATACATAATATCCAACAAAGTTATCGGGGAACATTGCTACTAATTCATTATATAGCTGATATGCTAATACCTTATTAGGTGCTAAAACAATCGCGGGTTTATTTTCCCTATCGATAACATTCCCTAATACAAATGTTTTTCCTGAACCTGTTATTCCTTTTAAAGTTTGTTGTTTGTACTTACCAATTCCATCTAATAAACCATCAATTGAATTATATTGATCTTTAGTAGGAGTGAAATCGGATTTTAAATTAAATCCATTTTGCATAACTCTTATTTTTTATTGAAACCGGTATTGGCTCCAATTATACGCGTAAATATACGAACAATATTTGGCTTCCCCAAGTCCTGTAGTATAAGTCTTAGAGATATCCCCACCAAGTTCAGATATAGCATCATTTGCTTCACCTAAAGACATTTTCATAAATTATCCTCTAATTTTTTCCCTTAACAATGTAACCTCCATAAATACGTATATATTATTGATTATGTAGTTAAATACCAAATACCTTGGTTGGCATATTTATCATTTGTTATAAACATAATGTGGTGTGAGTTCCACCCACAATCGTAGGACGACTTATACCTCCATCAGGGGTTCGAATGTAGATAATCTGCTTTACAAAAGCACTACCCAACACCCTTTCTCCCCTCAAGCTTTCATCAACTAACATTAATTGGGGTCGATTGGCTTTAAGTAAGGCATACAATTCATCATCTGTTGAAAATGGATGAATACCATCAATTAATTTTAGTGCCTCTAAAGCACGAATCCTATCATTGAAGGTTAGTTGAGGGTGGTTAGCACCTTTAACTCGCCTCACCTGCTCATCTTCTGCAACTGCAACCATAACTGGGAGGAGGGTTTCGCTCGCACGTTTGAAGAGTTTGATATGCTCCTTATGGAGCACATCAAACATCCCACTTAACCATACTATATTACTATACAACATAATCTAAAGCTAATGAAAATATTTCTTTATTTATTTTTTGATCTTGCTTGAAGTTTTTAACCTTTCTAGCTTTACGAGATCTACCACCTACTGTGTAGGTAAATTCACCATCTAATAACTTTTCTTGAATTACATTAAATCGAGACCAAACATCCGTTCCAAAATCTTCTCTACGGATTGGGGTAATCATCTTTTTTAAATCAACTTTAAGCATTTTCATTTTGTCATCACCAAATCTTGAGGTTAAACATTTTTTAGCAAAAACTAAAGCTTCCTCTTCTCCCATCTCAATTGCTTTCATTTTATTCATAGAATCAACTGTTAGGGGTAAACGCTCTACCATCGCTCTGATATTTAATTGAAGATCCTCAAACGTATAACCCATATGGCGTATTTTAACGTCTTCGAATTGTTGAGTTGCAATAACTAATCCATTAGCACAAATCATGCGAAACAACCCTGCTGTGAAGGTAAACGCGTTTTTACCATCGTGAGAATTCGTTAGAAGAATTTGTGGAAAAACTGTATCACCATCCTCCCCCTCAATAAGGACTTCTGGGTTACGAAATACAACTAAGTGTTTTTGAACACCTCTTGTGGTTGCTTTTCGGGCTTTAACTTCCTTAACATCGGTAACATCCCATCCTAAAGTTCTCATGTCATTAATTACTTTTGAGGTTGAGATGTGTGTATAATGTTTTGAAACTTCACCACTTGGGTTTAGGGTAAAAACTGCGGGTGCTTTTTCTCTAATTTGCTCATCCGTTAAAAAATCCTCATTACTTAAATTAACCATATCACTCATAACTTTTATTTTTATTATCCGGGTCAACATTAACCCTTTATTACCCCGTAAATATACGAACGCCTGTCGCGGTAGCCTAATTAACTCGTATATACTTTGTCGGTACCCCAAAAATCGTCAAGAAGATTTAATTAACATCCATGTAACTTTCCAAAAATTATCCTATATGTACTTTTATATAATTTTATGGGTTTTTGCTGAGGTGTATTATTTAACATATAATATATTTGTATATATCAATCGATGGTGGAAGGTTGTAAGAGACCCATTTGTACCCATAAACCCTTTTTTACGCGGTACGCCCATCGATGGACGGCGACGCGCGGTGGGTCATTATAATGTATGGCGTACGGCGTACCGCCCACAACCTATATATATGCCTAGGTATTACGTACGATAAATTATATGTGTATAGAGGATGTATTATTATATGAGGTACGAACACGGATCGTTTACCCACCGTCATAAGCCCACCACCCACCTACTACTAATACCATAACCTTCATTTTATTAATATAAATATAAATGCAATGGACTTGAACCACTATTAAGAATTACGGAATTTTAACCGCAAATCTTAACCTCGCCCATAAAAGAGACACTTATATTTATTACTGTTTGTTAATCCAACACATCAGCACCAATCTATCGGAGGTGTCATCTATCTTACAGATGATTTTATATGTTTTAGCTTATGTTTGTATTTGGGCTATAAGCATCACCCCACCACATCTAAGGATCACTCTGCCCATAGGGTGGTTTACTCATTATCAATTATTATCAAAAACTAAGTCAAATAAATCAACCAACTCTTTGTGCGTTTATGTTGGTGGGTTATCTACCCATTTACCGTTATCAAATAGAACTTTTATGATCCAATGTCCCGAAGGCCCAATTGAACCACCTCTAAGAACTCCTTTGTGATAATAATAATTATCAAAATCAAACCCTCTGTGTTTTGCTTCTTTTGTTAATACTTCTTCTACTTCTGTAACAGTTGCTAAAGTTGTATTAGTTCCTTTAGTAAGCAAGTAACCTTCATAAAACAACCCATTCCAAAAACCATAAGTTGATTTGTTGTTATTGTACACTAAAAGACCTATTCCTTTAACATGATACCACTCCCCAACAATTAAATCCTCTTTTAACTCTGCCAAACGTTTCTGCCATTTAGCTATTTTATTCTCACATTCTGATTTTGTATATTTCATAACCTTTATTATTTTATTATTTTATTATTTTAATTTTAACATTGAAAACCCAAAACTTGCCTTAGTCATACCTGCTTTATCTGCAAATTGTTGAAGTGAGGATTGGAATTGAGCATTATATTGGGTTGGTGTTAATTCACCTGATGCTACCTTTGTCATTAAATCTTTTTTCACCACTAAGAATTGTTTTTGTAATGTTTTCATAACCTTTATTTTATTATCCGGGTCAACATTAACCCTTTATTACCCCGTAAATATACGAACATTTAGCCGCTCCTCCACTCAAGTGCGTGGAGATAGTTCTAATAATTCACCTTTTCTTTCTTAGCTTCTTCAGCCACTCTCTGCCAATAGTAGTACTCAGCGTACCACTCCATCATGTCACCAATCTCCCTCTCATAATGCTCTTCTGGAATGTTTGTGTTTTCCATATTGTCTTTTAAATACTCTGAACCTGATTTCATAATCTTTATTTATTATCCGGGTCAACATTAACCCCATTTACCCCGTAAATATACGAACGCTTGGTTGGGGAGCCTAATATCTATGCATGAGTCGTTAATAATCTTAGACAACTGTAGGCCCCAATATGGCGCCTTTCCCTTAAATTTCATTACCTTTATTTCACTTTATACTACTTATGTGAATAATATTTAAACCTGCGACGTATCTGGCGGTGCTTAAAGCGGTGCTGTGTTATCTAACATTATTGACGGTGATACATATAACAAATAAGGTAGATATGCACGGAAGTACTAACAACTCCTCGAGGAGAGGTGGGGGCATAGGCTAACCCCACCACTCCAATCGCTTCCCCACATGAGAGCCTATGCTCTGCTGTAGGGTCCATTGTATTCAAACAATAACCCTAAAGATGGGTGTTGAATGGTATTACCTTTGACGATGAATTCAGCTAATCCCTGTGATAACGCAACCATCTTCAATGCCGTAATAAATAATCTACCGTTGATTAATTTACTATTCTTCATATTTACATTAATTCTTTTCATAACCTTTATTTATTAACCGGATCAACATTAACCCTTATTACCCCGTAAATATACGAACATTTAGCCGCTCCTCCACGCAAGTGCGCGGAGATAGTTTAAATAAATAATCATTTGTATGCATTCCGTGTGAGGGTAGTATATATTTTGTCGAGGGGGAGAGGTTGGAGGCGATGTGGAAAGGGGTTAGGGTAACCTACCCACCGTACCACATTCCCAACCCACCGTCTTCCACACGTTATCACCCACCCCCTCATCTCTTCCACACGCTATGGTGTGTTGGGCATACTTGGCTATCACCTACGCTTAATCCTCGATTTAATACATTATTTACCCGACCACCATTGACTATTATCTACCTCTCCTTCCTCCTCCTTCCATCACCCACACCATCCGCTTTCGTCTCCTGAGTATCATTTCTCCTCCCCGATTTATCTTACTATCTCTCCTCAACAGCCTCCCATTTAAAGTCTTTAATTATGAATCGTGAGTTGGGTGGTGTTTGGAGATCTACTTTATTAGTAACACCATTGTTTATAACAACATTCATATTAGTTTTATTTATTTGGTCCATTATTTTCTTATCATCCATTTTTCTAACTAATCTACCGTCATAGTAGAATTTAAGTGATTCTCGTGTCCAGTCTAATGAATATTTAATGAAGTTTTTAGTAGGATCTTTAAATCCAAAATAATGTGTTTTACTACCAATCGTTTTATTATCATAATTTCTCCTATAATGTACATTTGTTTGTATATTCCAGAACCCTAAGGGTTTTCCTAATCTAAGCTTAAAAAAGTTAGAGTTATTATTTGAATATCCCTCAAGTATATCTATTTCAGGAGGCCATGAATCAAAAGACCACATCCAAAATGCAGGCCAAAGATTTTTACCATAAGGCAATTTTGCTTCAATTTCAAATCTGCCAAACTTGAAACTTTCAGTACAAGATACTAATCCAACTCCGATTGTTGAACTTATTCCAAAATCATCAAAATATTTTACCTTCTTTCTTGTTAATAAGTTTAATCTATCATCATCATCTATGAATGATGATTCGGGGTCATACCACCAGTGAGGTTTATCAATATGTATTTGCCCCCACCTTTCTTGCTGTAACCACTTATACCCCTTCCACTCTATCATATTACAACTTTTATAAATTGACCCTCTAGGTTATTTAAAACTGATAGTGAGTAGTATCTATCTATGTGCTTTAGAATAACAGCCTTATTAGACTGGAAATGTATTTGAATCAACTGCTGAAAATCGTTGATATTAATAGGAGTTCCCCTCAATTCAATATAGTAATCATACAACCATTCAATATTATACTTATCAGTGCTTCGCTGTTGAATCCACTGTTGCTTCATTTGTTTAAATTTATTATCTTCCATATTATATATTGATTAGTATTTATTTTCTATAATCGTACTCATAACATATTAATTAATAAGGGTGCTACTTTATATCCAGTAAACGCACCCAAAGCTGTTGGAAGTGGGAATATTATAAATTTACCCAATGATGTTACGTATTTAGGTCGATTTATTACCTTACCCACAAAGAAATAATATAGTAAGTATGCAATCAATACAGCAATATCAATTCCTGATGTTATTGTTACGATTATCATACTCCCTAATAACCCATATACAAAATTAGATATAACACCATCTACCCACATTTCTTTTGGTGTAGTACGTTTATACTCGTCTATTAGATTCTTCGGCTTCATATTATTATATTTATCTTACCTTGTGTTTTCATTTAATCGTTAATTGATTTATTATCTTTTAGTAACATTAGTATTGTTATTAATACACCAAGGCCAGCGGTTGCTAACGTAGTTAATGCTATCATTAATATTATTATCATACCTTTCTTAATTTATTGAAGTAATACTACCCGTTTTAATAACAGCACCAATAAATCCTTCACATTCCATATAAAATCTATAGATATAAATAGTATCAAATGGTAATCCAACCCAGGCAACATCGGGGTCATTTGATTGGAATACTAGAACTCCAAACCTATCATATATTTCTAAATTATAATATTTAACTTTAAGTATATCGTTAAATATGGGTATAAAAACATCATTAATTCCATCCCCATTCGGGGAAAATGCATCAGGGATGTAAATATTTTGAGATATGATATTCATACTGAATATTAATGTTATAATTGTAAGTAATTTTTTCATTATTATCTAGTTAAAAAGTTTTTTATATATATTTAGTTGGAATTTTTCCCACTTTGTTGTATTATTATATTGCCCCCTCCACATTATACTTTCACTTAAATTATTTAAAATCTTCCATAAAAAATATCGCACAAATAAAATATCCCAATCATCTATTGTAAATTGTCTTATATTTGTTTTGTTAGGTAATCTAAATTTAAATGCTAGTAAACTATATTTCCTATAGTTTATATTAAGTGTAAATAACCTAAAACCCCACGAGTCATTTCCATTGTGGAGTAATAGATTTAATAATTCAATTTCAAAATTAATTTTTCTAGTTAACCACGATATTCTTTCTAATAATCTTTTCATAATCTTTTATTTTTTTTAACTGTAAATATACTCCATAATCTCATTCTCAACAAAGAAAGAATCCTCGCCATCGAGCTCTATCTGTTCCCTCAGAAATGGTAAAGATATGTCTCGTTGTAAATTATCTGCATAACATACCATTTGAAAATCAATCATTGCCTTATCAATTCTTAATTCGTTTGTGTACTCCGAATAGACCTCTTGTTCAACGGATGTTTTAACAGCATCATGATGCAATTGGTTATAATGGGTGTGTAACCATTGGTCAATTCCCAATTTCAATTCAGAAATACTTATTATTTCTATCATCATATCTCTAATATGTTACCATTACTGCTTAATTTTCCGAACTTCCCATCGGTTAATACGGATCCGTTTGAAAATACTGTATCCAAACCATCAACAGTTCGAGTCCCAGCATTGATAATGTCTTTACAGTTATGTATGTGACCGAACAACATGAGTTGAGGGTTGATTAATTTAACAACGTTCCATAAACTTTTACACCCACAAAACTCCATTACGTTCATTCTATCAATACCCATATCCAATATTCCTTTTGGTGGGCCATGGGTTACAATAATATCCACATCCTTATCAATTATATCCCTCCAAATTCTATCTAATTTGTTTCTTGCTTTGTTGAATGACCAACCATTACCAAATGATGGTGTTAATGGTGAACCAAATATTTTGATTCCTTCAATAGTAATATGCTCATTCTCTAAGTAGTGAATACCATTCACTTGAATATCAGATATGGATACC
>Ga0222688_1000055_pt1 | contig 34523 bp, 45 predicted proteins | sample AntAcemetage1165_FD_181151 | JGI IMG/M metagenome (GOLD analysis project Ga0222688, IMG submission 181151) | Saline water microbial communities from Ace Lake, Antarctica - #1165 | ecosystem: Environmental > Aquatic > Non-marine Saline and Alkaline > Saline | place: Antarctica: Ace Lake... | reverse complement strand
GTCAGCGCCCCGACGCATGGCGGCAGCATGTGCCGCTACAGCTTACACGACGGCACAGAGGTATCGCCCGAGAAATTCCAGAAGCTGCGCGGCGAGCTGGTCGAGCTGGACCCGCCGCTCCTGCCCGGCTGTCACCCGCTTTCCTACAAGTGGAAGGATAAAGCATGAGCCTGCACATTCACAACGCGGGGCCTGTCATGGCTGCTGATCTCAACGTGCTGGGAGCTGCGGTCAAGATCATCTTGGCCGGTGGCTCCGGGCTATCCGAAACAGAGATGAAGCGTGCCAGCGGGGCCAGCTATCACCTGTGGAAATCAAAGGGCGATGCTATTGTTGATCTGGTCAGGGCTCTTGAGCCAAAGGAGGCTTGAATGTCTCGCAGATATGGACCGATTGGCACATCAGTGTGGGATAGCGACAAATTCCTGTCCTTGGAGAACGACACAAGCCGTCTCGGCTACCTTTATTTGATCGCCTGCCCGCACGGGAACAGCGTCGGCGTGTTCCGCTTGCCTGTCAGCTACTTCGCTGCGGATCGCCGGACGGAAAAGGAAACGGCCGAGGACATGCTGGACGACATGGAGCGCGTCAACCTGATCGAGCGCGGAAAGGACGATCAGATCAGGATCACTAAGTGGTTCTGGAATGACACAGGGGCGAACAACCCTTCCACGGCCTCTGCGTTCTGCAAAGTGTTCAACGATACTCGCCTGGTCAAGCGCGGCGATCTGCGCCTGCACGCCTTGGTCGAGATGGTCATAGCAACATTGACCAAGGCCGAGGGATGGAACCCTGACAGCGCGCCGTTTTCCAAGATGATTAAAGACCTGCAAAACCTGATCGCGTCGGAAACAAAGCGCGATGTTCCGGCCATGCGCCGCGCCCTATCCATGCACCAAATGCCCGAGCCGAACACAATTCTGCACACCGTGTTAGACACGGTGTCATACACGGTGGGAGGACACGGTGTGGCACACCTGTGGGACATAGAACACGTGAAACTGATACAGGAAACTGAAACTGATACTGATATGGAGACTGACACGGACAACGGAGACGGAGACGTAGGCCGAACCGAAAATATCAGGCGAAACGCCTCAAGCGCCCCTCCCTCCCCGCCCGCTGATAGCGGTCGGTCGGGGCGCAAGGTGAGCGAAGAAACCCAGCGCATAATCGCAGAGCTGGGCGCAAAAAGCAGAGGGACAAAATGATGGCAATGCGCGGACACCTCGCCTTCACTGACCCCGAAGATTTGGAAGATCGGATTGAGGACTATTTCCAAAGCAGAACGCGCAAGCGCAAAATCTATCCCCGCGATGGCGAGCCATACGAGGAAGATTACCAAGTTCCCCCAACCATGGCAGGGCTGGCACTCGCACTGGACACCACCAGGCAAACCCTCTTGGCATATGGCAGGGGAGACGAGCCACGTGATCCGGCATTTGTCCCGATCATCGCACGCGCCAAGATGCGGATCGCAGAATTTGCAGAGGAAGCGCTGTATGTCAGGGAGGCATCGAACGGGGCAAAGTTCGCCCTGGAGGTGAACCACGGCTACGGCAGAGAGGATCGGGAAGGCGGCACTGGCGACGGCTTCCACGTTGCGGTGATCCCGCCAGCAGCAGGGGAGGCTTTGAAAGCGATCCCTAAATGGCAACCGGAAGGAGACGACGATGAATGACTTTCAAATCCACCACCGCGCGAATGGTGACTTCGACGTGGAGCATTTGCAGCGACAGCCGCGCGAGGAGCGGCCGCAGGATGCCGAGAAGGGTGTTTCGGGCATGGTGGGTGCCGAAAAGGCACAAGGGCACTCACGGGCCAGCACAGAGAGCGCAAGTGACTTGCCTTGCGATATCGAAGATGATGGCTTCATCACGGTTTGGCCGGAGCGCAGGCCATGAATGAGCTGCGCATCGAGAAGATTGCATCGGGCAGCGAGGAAGCGGTGATCGCCCAGGCACTCGACCGCGTGGAGCCCGGCGACCTGGTGGTGTATCATCGGGGCTCGGCTGGTTCCGCGTCGAGGTCGGTCAAAGAAGCTGCCATGAGATTGCACGAACGCGGGCTCTGCCTCCTGACGCAGCGGATCACTGCGGATCGAAGCAACGAAGGCGAGCGGATCGTGGACTATCTGGCGATCAAGAGGAGGGGGCGGTGACTGGATATCGGATCATCGGGCGGGCTGTCTTGGTGGCGTCATGCGCTGCCGGGGCCTGGTTGCTCGGGGCCACCGCTTTGGAGCTGTTCGGATGGTAAACCAAACCTGGACCTACGAGACGAGCCCAGTCGCGTGGGCCTACAAGCAGGATCGCAGCTTTGCGAGCTTCATCATCGGGCCGGTCGGCTCCGGCAAGTCGGTGCCCAGCCTTCAACGCATCCTTGATCTAGGCCAAGAGCAAGCGCCCAGCGAGGACGGCAAGCGCCGCTCCAGGTTCGCGGTGATCCGAAACACCATGCCCGAGCTGCGATCAACGACGGCCGTGACCTATCAACAGATTTATCCATCGGATGCGTTCGGGGATATCATTTGGAGATCACCGGCAACGCACATGATCCAGCCGCGCAACTCCGGCCTGGAGATCGAGGTCAACCTTATCGCGCTCGACAAGCCAAAGGACGTGAAGAAGCTCCTCTCCTTGGAGCTGACCGGGGCCTTCATCAACGAGATGCGCGAGGTGCCCAGATCAGTTATCACCCGGCTGACCGAGCGCGTGGGCCGGTTCGGGGTGAACGAGCGGCCAACCACATGGAGCGGCATATGGGGCGACACCAACCCGCCGGACGCAGATCATTGGCTCTATGGCTGGCACCACCGCGAGACGCCAGAAGGTTATCACTTCCACCAGCAACCGCCCGGCGTCCTGGAGGTGCGGCCGCGTGGCAACGGTGCCGAGATCATCGACGAGAATTTCCCAGACTACCAAGGCGTGCGCCTCACATCGGCCGAGGTGCTGATCTACTATCGAGGCAAGACGCGCCGGGTCGAGTGTCCGATTGAGGTGATCCGTGCTGCGGATCGGTTCTGGATCGTGAACCATTGGCAGGAGAACCTGGTGGCACTGTCCCGCGTCGATGCTGGATCAAACCCGCTTGGAGTGCGGAGCTACTACGGCCGCGCGCTGGCAGGTAAGACGCTGGAGGAAATCCAAAGCTATCTCCAGGGCGTCTACACGTTCGTGACGGACGGGCGGCGCGTGGTCCCGCAATACAACGGCCAGGTGCATGGCGTCGATCACCTGCCGATCCTGCCTGACGAGAGGGTGTTCATCGGGGCAGACATTGGCGGCGGCACGCTCCAGCCATCGGCGCTCCTGTTCCAGAAGCATCCTCGGGGGCCATTGCTCGCGCACCGCGAGGTGGTGTGCTTCGACATGGGGATCAAGAGATTTGGCGAGCTGGTCGGTGAGGCGCTGGTCAAGCACTTCCCGGATCATGTGGCCAGAGGGCTGACTGGCACAGGGTGGGGCGATCCAGCAGGCGGAAAGCGTGACGAGATATTCGAGACAGCCAGCTTCGACTGGCTGCGAACGCAACATGGGATCAACCTGCAACCCGCTCCGACGCAAGACCCGAAGATGCGGATCGCGGCGCTGGCCGGGCCATGCGAGCGGATGATCGACGGCAAGCCTGGGCTGTTGCTGAACAAGCGACACTGCCCGATGTTGCACAAGGGGCTGATGGGGGCGTGGCACTTCAAGCGTCTGGCGGTCACGGGCGAGGATCGCTATGCCGACAAGCCCTCGAAGAACGACGAAAGCCACATTTGCGACGGGGCTGGCTATGGCTTCCTCGGCGTGGGTGAGTTCGACCGGCTCGGCGGGCGCAGGACTGACGGAAAAGGCGGGGGATCGTTCCAGGCTGACGGCGACTTTGATGTGTTCGCTTGACGGTGCAGCGGGGCGAGGTGTATGCAATTCCGAACGAAATAAGGGAATTGTAACAATGGCGAAGGGCGACGTGCAGCGAGACGACGTGACGCCGCCTTGGAAGCGATTTACAAAAGCCGAGGAAGATCAACGGCTTGAGGTTTTAGATGGCCGGATCGAGCGAAGAAAAGCGATCCTCGGATGGGATCAGAACGAGCGAACCAGGATCATGCACCGGGCAATTCGCCGGATGCGCAGAGCGGAGGGGAAAGAATGAGCGAGGCGATCTGGAGGGCCATTGCCATGCTGCCGGGCCTGCCCGAGCTGGGGGCGTATCCCACGCCGCTGGAGTGTGCCGAGGCGACGGATTACTTCGCCGGGCTCCTCGGGGTGGCGGTGCAATGCTTCGCGGCGGTGTCGGCATGACGCTCCGCACGTTCATCTGCGGCGGGTGCAGCAAGGTCTACCCAGAAACCTGCCCGACGTGTCCAGATCGCGGCCACGGGCGGGGCGTGACCGTGGATCAGATCATGCAGGCGCTGCGAGACAGCCCGACCGTGGCCGACGTGAACCACACCGCCCGGCACTACGGGCAGCAAGTGGCGCTTCTTGACCAGGCGGGCGGTGATGCTCGCACAATGGCGATCCAGATCAGGAACCTGGCGAAGTATCGCCGTTGGGAGTTGGGGTATAGAGCATGACGCCAGACCAGGGAAGGCGCGAACGGGTGATCGGCAAGATCATGGCGCGCGTTGAGATGAACGAGCAAACCGGATGCTGGGAATGGCAAGGGCCAACCTCGGGCAATGGGCGCGGTGGCGGATATGGCCGCATGTGCCTGGATGGCCAGACCGTCGCGGTGCATCTGGTGTCCTACGTCCACTTTCACGGCTTCATCCATGGCAAGAAGCAGGTGGATCATCTCTGCGACAATCGCTTGTGCTGCAACCCGAACCACCTGGAGCTGGTAACGCACCTGGAGAACCAGAAACGCCGCACGCATCGGCGCTTGCGCCTGGCGGTGTCCAATGGCTGACCGAATGACAGCCGCCCAGCTCCAGGCGTTCTACAAGGCCGACGGCGACCACAGCGCGCCGCGCCAGGACCGCGAGGGGCCGATCCACAAGGCGATCCTCCAGCTCCTAGATCTCGCGCTACCGGCCGACGCGATCTATCACCACAGCCCGAACGAGCTGGACATGGCCGGACCCGAGGCGGCTCGCCAGATCGCCAAGGCGCGCAAGCTGGGCACCAAGGCAGGCTGGCCGGATATCGAGATCATCTGGCAGGGCCGCGCGTTCTTCCTGGAGATCAAGGCCAAGAGCCGACAGAGCGATGCGCAAAAGGATATCCAGCGTGATCTGGCGCGGGCCGGTGCGCCTTATGCCGTGGTGCGATCCGTGACCGACGCCGAGGACATTTTGAAACAATGGGGGCTTACATGACCGAACCCGATCTTGACCTGTCCATCCCGTCGCTAATGCGCGCCTGCAAAGGCAACGTGGCGATGTTGCCCAGCTTCATGGTGCATGACGACGACGTGTGGCCGCGTTCTGGCGTGGTCAGGACCGACAGCAAGGGCCGCATCCACATGCGCCGCTCGACCTTCATCCGAACAGTGTCCGGCAAGCTGCCGATCCTCGCTGGTATCTGGCACCGCATCGACGTTCAGGAGTTCCACCTCGATCTCAAGCCGCACCACCTCCAGGGATCGAGCGATCAAGAGGGGGGCAACCGACGAGCGGCGGCGCGTGCGGTGGTAAAGGCCGATTGGGCAGGGCGAACACAGGGAGATGATGGCTATGGCAATGCTCCATCCGGGGATCACCGGCAACAGGACGTTGAACGAGATGTTGCAGAGGCTAAGGCCCGAGGAACAAGCGGAAGCGTTGGCTCAACCGTTTTTGCCAGAGATGGTGGCGACGACGGCTAAGTGGGCCTGGACGCTGGAGGACGATCACGGCGAGTTTGTGGCCAGCATGGCAATCATGCCCGACGTAAACCGGCGCGGCTGGTTCGTATCATATCCCAGCGCCGCAATCCGATCCTCGGCCGAGCTTCGCCCGCTGTTCCGGCTATACACGATCTTCCGCAACAGCGGCGCGGTGTATGATGAGCTGCGCGCTTGGGTGGCCTCTGACGACGAAAGAGCGATAAGGTTTGCCGAATGGTTTGGTTTTCGGCTAGATTGCGGGCCAGCGACTGCGTTTTCACCGACGGGCCGCGATATGAGCTTATATCTATGGAGGCGACCATGAGCGGAATGTTTGGAGGCGGCGGGGCCAGCAAGGAAGCGGAGAAGCAATCTGCGCAGGCTCGGCGTGAGCGGCAAAACTCAAACGAGGAAGCCGGGCGCGCGCAACAGCGTGGCGAACGTGGCGGCGGCGGCGGTGCAGGCACTCGGGGCCGGGACATGCTGATCGGCAACCTGTCAGACCGCCTCAAGAAAACACTCGGGGGCTGATCGTGGCACAGTGGCCCATCGACAAAGCGTGGAAGGCGATCTCTGCCGCAAAGCGCGACAAGGAAGGCTCGGACGAGATTTACCGCGAGGCGATGGAGCTGACGTTTCCCGACCGCGAGAACTTCACCAAGACCAAAGAGGGCCAGAACAAGGCCGCTTACAACTGGGACAGCACGCCACAGGTGTCGGTGATCCGAGCCGCCAACCGTCTCTCCTCGGACTTCACCCCACAATTTCAGGACTGGTTTGAGATTGGCCTGGGACCGGCTGCAAAACAGATGCCGGACGAGGCTTTCAAGGAGGCCGTGGGCAAGGCGAAAGACGAGGCCAAGGCAGAGCTGGAGGCCGTCACCAACATCGTGCAGGCCGTGTTTAACGGGCCAGGCTTTCCGACCGCCTCCAATGAGACATACATCGACTGGCACTATGGCCAGGGCGGCATGAAGGTGATGCCGAACGACGACTTCTTGGGCGAGCCGGTGATCTTTCAGGCCATGCCTCTCTCGCACTTCTACGCCTACGAGGGGCCGAACGGGCGGCTGGATCGCTGGTTCTTCTGGCACGAAATCCGCGCTGATGCGATCATGGCCGAGTGGACAGACGCAACATTGCCCGAGAAGCTGAAAGAGGAGGCCGAGAAGCCGACGCCCGGCATGGTCAAGCTCGCCTCGGTGGTCTACCGCGACTATGACGAGAAGGAGCGGCCGTTCCGCTACGAGGTGTTCTGGCAGAAGGGCGCGGACAAGGCTCGCCTGGTCGAACGCCAGAGCCGCACATCGCCTTTCGTGACGCCGCGATACTCCAAGCTGCCGGGCGAAAACCGTGGGCGGGGTCCGGTGCTGTTCGCGTTGCCCGATATCCGCACCGCCAACAAGATCGTGGAGCTGACGCTCCGCGCCGTGGCCGTGGCCGTGGCTGGCGTTTACACCGCGACCGAGAACGGGCTGAACGGGCCTATCTCGATCAAGCCCTATTCGATCATCAAGGTGCGCCGCAACGGCGGGCCGGACGGTCCCAGCCTCCAGCGCCTCGACAATCCCCAACGGATCGACTTTGGCGAGCTGGTGCTGGACACTCTCCACATGAACATTCGCAAGGTGATCGGTGACAACAGCCTGCCGCCCGAGGCTGGCCCGATCCGCACCGCGACCGAGTTCGTGCAGCGTGCCCGCGAGCTGGTGGCAGATCAAGCTGGTGGTCTGGGCCGTCTCTATGCGGAGTTCGTGATCCCAGCCGTGCAGCGCGTCGTGGATATCCTGGAAAGCAAGCAAATCCTGCCGACGCAGGGGCTCCAGATTGACCAGTTCTTGATCGAGGTGCGCATGACAAGCCCGCTCGCTCGGGGCGAGGCCATGCAGGAGGTCGAGAACATTGTGCGCTTCATGGAAATGCTCAAGGCCATTGGCGGCGATCAGCTCATGGCGTTCGAGGTGGACCTGGAGAAAGCCACACCACTCTTGGGCGACCTGATGAACGTGCCGATGGCGGTCCGCACCACCAAGGAGCGCAAGGCCGAGCTGATGAAGGCGGCGGCAGCACAAGGCGCGGCGCAGCAAGGGGCTGATCCAAACGTGGCGGAAGCGGCCGTAGACGCGCAGGGGGCGCAACAGAATGGCAGACGGTGATACCGGGCTCGACGCCCTATTCCAGAACGCGGACAGTGACGCCTGGCGCGATCTCATGCGCCGCACAGAGGCACAGGCACCCGTCAAGCAGGGGCTCGATCCCGAGCTTTACGCGGTGGTGTTCTCGACGCCTGCCGGGCGCGAGGTTCTGGCGGATATGTATAACCGCTACGTCAACTTGACGCGCTGCGTGCCGGGCCAGGGGGCCGATGCAGCGTTCTACCGTGAGGGCATGGCGCAAGTCGTGTTCGATATCGTTCACAACATCACCCTGGCGCAAGAAGGAGATGGCAATGGCCAAGAAGGATGATTTGATCGAGGAGGCCAAGGGCCTTGGGATCGAGCTGGACAGCAACGAGACCGTGGCCGACCTGGAGGCGAAGATCGCGGAAGCGAAAGCCAACCAGCCCACACTGATCGAGGGGGAGGTGAAGCGATCCAAGGTCAATCGTGGCTCGCGCCGCCGGATCGAACGGGCGATCACCAAGCTCAACGAGGAGATCGACGCCGCTATCAAGGAGCTGGACATGCAGGCGTTCATTGCTGACGAGGACGGCAACCGCACCGGAGAATGGCCCGCCGTCACCCGACTGCGAGAAGCCAAAATCGAAGTAGGCGACCAGGTGAACCAGCTCCTCGCGGGCTGACACGAAAACCCACACCCCAGCGAACAAGGAGACGACGTGCATGTGGAAATTCTGGCAGTATCACGCCCCCGTTTGGAGCCCAGCCGATGAAGGCAAGAGTGGTTCGGGCGAAGGCGACGGAGACGGTGACAGCGGCGACCAGGGCGAAGGCGCTGGCGGCGAAGGTGGAGATGGCGAAGGAGCTGGATCGGAACAGGGCGGCTCCTCGATCCTGGACTTTGCCAGCAAGGGCAAGTCGAAAGACGGCGATGCCTGGAAGATGCCGGAAGGGATGGAGCTACCGGATCATCTCGTGGGTTCGTCGGCTGACGACACGCTGGCGAAAGTAACGAAGGCTTACCAGGGCGCGCGGCGTGAGCTGTCCCAGAAGGGCAAAGGCGAGGGCAAGCTGGAAGGCTCCGTTCCCGAGAAGCCTGACGGATATGTGTTCGATGCAGATGGCAAAGACGACAAGATCGCGGCCGAGTTGAACAGCGAAGCCTCCAAGCCCTATGTCGATGCCTTCCGAAAAGCGGCGCACAAGCTCGGTATCCCTGACAAGGCTTTCACCCAGCTTATGCGTGATGGCCTGGGAGGCATTGCCGAAAGCGGGATGCCGATGGGTGTCTCGAATGAAGAGGCGCAGAAGATCAGCGGCGAGAATGAGATGCAATCGCTGGTCAAAGAGGTTGGCCAGAAGGAAGCCAGCACCATCGTCAACACCATCGGCACCTATGCCGAAAAACTGGTGCAGCGCGGCGTGCTGAAAGACGATGCGGACGTGGCGGAGTTTTCCCAAATGGTCGGGACTGGCCGGGCGGCACGCATCTTCCACCGCATCCTGACCGGCGAGATGGGCGAGAAGCCGATCCCGATGGCAGACGGAGCAGATGGATCGGTGACGCCGCAAGAGGCATACGCCAAACACGCGGCCGCAAGCCGGATGCCAGCCGGTTCTGAAAAGGACGGAGCAATGGCAGAAGCTCAACGCCTGATGCAGAAGGCATTTGGCAACTCGCCGCAACCCACTGGCTCGATCAAGTCTGGCGTGCTATAGGATCACAGGGCGCAAGCTCTGTGTGAAACCTCCCTGACCTAAACGCCCCGGCAACCTCTTTCCGCCGGGGCGTTTTTTTATGCGCGCTTGCCAGATCGTCCCTCTGGTGGCATATTGCACCACAAGATGCAGACCCGCGAGGAACGGCACCCGGCTTTTGCGACAGGCCCGTGACCCTCAAGGCCCTCGATCTCCCCCGATTGAAACCTTGAAGGAGTGACACAATGTCCACCTCTCTCTCTACCGCAGCAATCGCCAGCTTTGACGCTGATGTGAAGCACGCCTATCAGGATATGGGTAAGCTGCGCGACACCACGCGCGTGAAAACTGGCGTCGTGGGTTCGACCCACCGCTTCCCGAAACTGGCCGCTGGCCTGGCAACCCGTCGCGTCAAGCAGACCGACGTTGTGCCGATGAAACTGGCGCACACCAACGCGACGGCCACGCTCGAAGATTGGAACGCTGCCGAATACACCGACGTGTTCGATGATGCGAAAACCAACATCTCCGAGCGCGAGGAGCTGGCCGGTTCCATCGCCAAGGCAATCAGCCGCCGCGAGGATCAGCTTATCATCGACGCGCTGGAAGCGACTGCAACCACTCTGACCGTGGCAAGCTCCATCGGCGGGGCAAGCACCAACCTCAACGTGGACAAGCTGCGCCGCGCCTCGCGCCTTCTGGGCGACGGTGGTGTGGGTGAGGATGAAAACATCACCTATGTCGGCTCCTATGTCGGCCGCGAGGGTCTTTTGGGTGAAACCGAGGCGACCAGTGCAGACTTCAACACGGTGCGCGCCTTGGTGAATGGCGATATCTCCAGCTTCCTGGGCATGTCGTTCAAGTGGATCGCAAGCCGTGCAGAGGGCGGTCTTGACCTGACCGGCGGCGACCGAACCACCTTTGCCTATGCGAAGTCGGCCATCGGCCACGCCATCGGCATGGATCAGCGGATGGAGGTCAACTACATTCCGACCAAGACAAGCTGGCTTGCAAACATGCTGTTCTCGGCCGGTTCGATTGAGATTGACGCCGGTGGCGTGGTCGAGATCACCTGCGACGAGGACGGCGCATAAGCGCCACCAGGGGGGCGGGCATGATGCTCGCCTTCTTTTGAAATCAAAACTGGAGAACCATCATGGCTTTCAACCTGCAAGGACTGGAGAACCACAGCGGCTCCGGCGGTGGCGTGAAAATCTGGAGCTACAATGCCGGGACCGACGCCAAAGCCGCCATCAAGGGCGCTGGCTATTTCAACTCGGCCGCTGGCCTTTTGCGCATCGGGGATCGTATCTTGATCCACGGATCGGACGCCGACTTCGATGCACACGTCTCGGCCATCAGCGGTGCCGGTGTCGTGACCATCGCGGCAATCGACGCCTTCGCCTAATCCGCTGGGGTGTGGATGCGAGGGGCGGGCCGGGGCTGTCATGGCCTCGGCCCATTTTCTTAGGGGGCTTACATGACCGACAGCAGAGTGGACGTTGCATCGCAAGCACTGGCTCGCCTGGGCGAACCGGCGATCTCCTCGTTTGAGGAGGACAGCGATACAGCCGAGAAGGTGAACCAGCTCTACGAGCCGACCATCCTGCAACTTCTTGGCTCGCATGACTGGAGCTTTGCTACGCGGCGCAAGGTGCTGGCCGAGGATGCGGCTGGCACTCCGATCAACGAATGGAAGCGGGCTTTCCTCATGCCGACGCTGCGCACGGATCGCGTGGGCAAGCCGCTGTCCGTGTTCAACACCACCAGGCAGCGCGCGGCCAATGTGTTCCTCTACGAAATTCAAGAGCGCTGGCTGTTCTGTGACTATGACCAGGTGGTGATCGAATACATTTGGCGCGTGCCGGAAAGCCAATGGCCTGGCTATTTCCACACGCTCGCAATCGAGGCCGTCGCGGCAACCCTGGCGCTGCCAGTCACGGAAAACGCGAGCAAGGAACAACTGCACCGCCAGATTGCATACGGCAACCCAAGCGAGTTTGGCCGGGGCGGGCTATTCCGCACTGCCACCGAGGCCGACGCAACCGGCGATCCGACCAGATCACTCCTGGACGATCACGATCCGATCTGGAACGCCCGCTTTGGGGGTGTTTTCTAATGCCAACCAGCCGCCATGTGCAGACAAGCCTTTCGGCCGGTGAGTTCGATCCGCTTCTCTGGAGCCGCGAAGATGTGGCGTTTTTCTACAACTCGGCGCGCATCATTGAGAACGCGGTGCCTCTGCCCCAAGGCGGGGCAAAGCGGCGCGAGGGCTGGCGGTTTCGCGCACTCCAGCGCGGCCCGATCTCCTCGATCAGTCTAGGCGGCGCAACTGTCACGGCCGTGAACGGCGGAACGCCTGGTAATCTGACCGACGGCGACCGCAACACGCTCCTGGAGACTGGATCGGATGCGACGATCTCGGGCGTGAGCAATGCCAACCCCGCGGTGGTGACGGCCACGGGCCACGGCTACACCACAGGCGACAGCGTACGGATCGAGGGGATCGAGGGCATGGGATCGCCCAGCGGATCAACGGCGTCGATCTCCAACGCCACGCAGGCAAATCCGTGCCTTATCACCGCTGCGGCGCATGGGTTTTCGACTGGAGACAAGATCGAGATCACCGGCGTCTCCGGTATGACGGAGTTGAACAACGACACCTACACGATCACAGTAATCAGCGTGGACAGCTTTTCTCTCAATGGGACCGATAGTAGCGGGTTCACCGCATATTCAACCGGCGGCTCGGCCGAGGAAATACTCGCCAGCTCGGTCAATGGGCACCAAGGCGCAATCACGGTTCTGACCGCCAACACCTTCGAGCTTGACGGTTTCGACAGCTCGGCGCTTGGAGCCTACAGTTCCGGCGGGACAGCCACCAAAGGCGTGGGCACAGCGACGGAATACGAGATCGCTAGGCTGGACTTGGGCAGCGAGGAGGCGGTGTCTTTGTTTGATACGCGCGATCTTCGGATCGTCAGCTTCCCGGCCGGTATCTCAACGGCAAATCTCACGCTCCAGACCAGCTCGGACGGCTCTACTTGGTCAGATGTGGCATCCATCTCCGTTGGCAATATCGCTTATGATCGACGTTTCGGCGCAGCTCCTGACACGCTCTTGGGAACGGCGCGCTATTGGCGTGTGATCGTAGACAATGCTGCGGCGCTCGATCTCAAGGGTGCCACAGTCGAGCTGTCCGGCGTGGAAATGCAGATCGAGGCAGGCTACAGCTCTGGCGGCACGGTCGAGGCGTTCTCCATGCACCGCCTGACGGCAAGCATAGAGGACGAGTATGTCCTGGTAATGATCGGGGGGTGCTGCGACGTGTTCGACGGATTGAGCGGCGCATGGATGGCGGCAACACCGATCCCGCACACCGCCGCGCAGGTGGCCTCGATCAAGGCCGCGCCGAACCTCGACACCCTGATCCTCTACCACCAGGACCAGCCGCCTTACATCGTGCAGCGCCTTGGTGGCGACCAGGACTGGCGGTCAAGCCCTCTGGAGTTTGACACCATAACCGAGTTTTCCTTTGACGACGAGGACACCGGCGGGGGCGAGAACGAAATCCAGTTCTTGCGCTTTGATGACATGGCGAATGGGCACAAGCTCCTGGTGGAATACAACGGCACCACCAGCGACGAGATCACCTGGACAACAACGGCCTCGACCAACGCCGCGAACCTGGAGACGGCAATCGAAAGCCTGCCAGATATCACCTCCGTGACCGTGCGGATCAACGAGGGATCGGACGCGAACGCAGAGCTTGAGGTCGAATTCACCGGCAAGGATGGCAAGATATCGTGGCCGATCCTGGTGATCGACATTTTGACCGGCGACGGCACGGTGGTGCTGTCCCGCAAGCAGTTCGGCAAGAAAGACTTTGACGCGCTATGGAGCGCCACGCGCGGCTATCCGAGCTGCGGCACGTTCTATCAGGGACGGCATTGGATGGGCGGCTTCAAGGCTCGATCTGATGTGATTGTGGCCAGCCGGGCGGGCGCGCTGTTCGACTTCAAGGAGGATGCAGACCCGGTGGCAGCGTCTCCGATTGTGGTCGCACCGAACATTGACGACCAGGTGACAATCCAGAACATTTACCCTGGACGGCACCTGCAAGTATTCACCAGCTCGGCCGAGCTTTATGTGCCCGACGAGCCAATCACCATCGACAATATCGCACTCAAGGTCACGAGCCGCCATGGCTCCAGCGCAAACGTAAAGCCGGTGGACGTGCAGGGTGGCACGCTGTTCGTGGATCGCAACGGTCGAGCGCTGCGCGAGTATCTGTTCACCGACACCGAGCAGAGCTATTCGGCAGAGCCGGTGTCGCTCTTGGCCGGGCACCTCATGTCGTCGCCGCGATCCTTGGTGCTGCGCCGGGCGCGCGACGTGGACGAGCCGACTATCCTTTTGGTTGCCAACACCGGGACTGACCGGAACGGCAACCAGGTGCCAGCCGCCATGGTTGTGATTGACCGCGCGCAGCAGGTGACGGGCTTTTTCCGCGTCAAGACGCAAGGCACGCCTCTGGAGTTTTCCTCGACGCAGGCCGGTGACGCCTTCGCAATGGTCGAGCGCGATCTGACCGGCGCAACGTGGCACTTCCTTGAGCAGTTCGATGATGCGTTCATGTCTGATTGTAGCGTCTCGATCTCGGGCGCTGGCGCGACCATCGACGTGTCGCCTTATCCGTGGCTTGAGGGGCAGGTGGTCGAGGTGCATGGTGACGGCCTGCCGCTTGGCGCGTTCACGGTGTCCTCGGGCTCAATCGACCTGGGCGCGGCGTCCTTTGCCACCTCGGCCGAGGTCGGGCTCAAGCAGGTTCCGAGGATCGTGCTGCACCCCTACAAGGGCCGGGGCGAGCTTTCTCCGACCATGCAGAACATGCGTATCTTCCGCGCGCTTCTCCAGCTCGAACGCACGGGCGCGGTGGCGATCACAGGACACGACGGCGGGCGGGCGCGGCAGGTATCGCTCCAGAATTACGAAAGCGGACTGATGGACCCAACGCTGGAGGAGGTGCTATTCACGGGACCAAAGCGGATCGGCGGGCTCGGGCGCTGGCAGAAGGAGCCGACAGTGGAAATCACGCAGATCGAGCCTATGCCATTCCTTCTGCGGTCGATAACCTACGATATCCGGTTTTAAGGAGGCGGGCATGGCAACAGTTTTCATGGCAATCGGAACGGCAGTATCCAGCGCTGCGGCCTCCGTCGGCACAATGTCTGCGGGGGCTGGCGCTGGTGCAGCGGCAGGAGCTGGTGCCGCTGCGGCAGGTTCTGGTGTCGTCACGCTGTCCCAAGTGTTGAGCGCAGGCTCTGCCTTGGCTGCAATCGGGCAGGGCGTGGCTGCAAGCCGGGCCGCAAAGGACCAGGCCGCGTTCGCCACGGCGCAAGGACTGCAAGAGCAAGCCCAAGGCGCTGCCCAAGCGCGTGATCTGGCGCGTGAGTATGCAGAGCTGACCGGCGAGCAAAAAGTGATCCAGCTTGCCAACGGGCTCGACATTGGCGTGGGCACGCCGGTGAACGTGGCCGAAAGCACGAAGCGCCTGGCCGAGCGGAACCTGGACGTGACCAGGAGCAACGCGGACAACCGCGCCGCAATGTCCCGCCTTCGTGCGCGGGGCCTCATGTCCGAGGCGCGATCCTCAATGTTGGGCGGCTTCGGTCGCGCGGCACAGATCGGCGTCGATGCGTTTCAACTGACGGGGTAAACCATGCCATCAATTCGCCGCTACGGCCCTGCCCTTGTCACGCCCCAGGTTTCCCCTCGCGCGGAGCTTGGTCGCGGGCGCGAACAGACCTTCGCAGCGTTCCAGGATATCCTTGGATCGGCAAACAAATTCATCCGCCCCGCCGTCGAGCAAGTGCAGACCGCACGGGGCGAGCAGGAGGCTTTAGCGGCAGTTGACGAGCGCGGGCCTCAATGGGGCCTCCGGCAGCTTCGTGGCCAGGATACCTCCGTCACCATGGGCGCACAGGGCGCGATCAACCTCCTGACGGCGGGCCCACGCTTGGCTTCGTCGGTGGTCGGCCGTGATGCGGTTCGTCTTAACGGGGGCAATCCTGACACAATGTCGGCGCAGGACTTTGCAAACCTCTGGATAAGCAAGGCAGAAGCTCGCGCTGGGCGCGAGGGGATCACTGTCAGCGTGCCGGGCACGCCGGAATATGAGCTGGAAACGCTGAACAGCTCGACATTCGAGCCAAGACTTCCGTTCACGGTGCGCGATGCGGCGTTCAACCGTGCAGCGGATCGGGTGATTACTGCCCGTGCAACCTCTGCGCTGGAGGAGGGGATGCGCGCTGCGATGCAGCGGGCAGATGGAGATATCGGCAAGCTGCGCGAGGAAATGGAGAACGTGCGGGCACAAGTTATGTCCGAGCTTCCCCAGGAAATGCCGGGCTTGGCAACGGAGCTGCAATCGCAGTTCGACCGGGGCCGGATCGCAGCAGAGCGGCAGGCAGTAGAGCTTTCCCAGCGGCGCGTGATGGCACGGCAAGAGGAGGCCCTTGGCCAGATCGTGACCACAACGCGATCCGAGGCCGAGCGGCTGGCGCTAACCGGCGCGACGGGTGCGGAGCTGGCAGATCACATGGCCCAAGCGACCGACACGCTGGCGCAGTTCGGGCCGCGCGAGGAGTTCACGATTGCAGGCCGGACTTATCCGGCAGACCCAACGCGCGCCGGTTCCATGACGCCGGACGCTATCGCTTCTAACATGGCAGAGATCACAATGGGCGCGCGCCGCATGATGATCGAGGCCGACTTCATGCGGTCTGCCGCGCCTGGGCAATATGTCGATGAGTTTCGCCAGCAGGTGTTCTCTGGCAACTCGCCGCTGCCTGCGGGTGACAGCCTGGAGATGCTGCGTTCGATGGAAAGCCGGGCGCGCTCGACCGAAAGCGCGCGCCGGACTGCGGCCGAGGCCGAGCGCCGTCGGCTTGAGCAAGGCATGACGGATACGATCAACGCCTATGTGTCGATGGGTGAGGCGGGCGTGCCGGTGGCGATCCCACAAGAGGAGCGCGCGCGCATCATGTTGGCGCTCTCTCCCTACCCTGATCTCCAGCGCGAGGCGCAGCTTGAGTTCCAGGTGGCTGATGCACAGGTGGCAACGCACGGCATGACGGGCGACGAGCTGATGCGCTACGTCGAGCGCGTCAGGGGAGACATGACTGACGCGGCCGACCGGGGCGATCTGGACCTGGGCGGGGCGGCGATCATAGAAAGCCTGCAAGACCGGATCAAACAAGTGCAGGATGCGGTTTCGGCTGAAACGGTCGGCCTGCCCCTGATTGAGCAACTGGCCATGAACGGCGCACGAGCCGAGGACGTGGACTACGACGGGCTGCGGGCGCAGGCGGCTGGCAATCAGGACGTGCTGAACGCGATCAACGAGGTCGAGGCTTTTCACCGCGATGTGGAGACACTGCGGGGCATGAGCGCGGCAGAACGAGACGCGGTGCTGGAAGATGCTCGGGCATCGCTGTCTGTCCTGGCGGCACAGGGGGAACGCTACGGGGCTCCAGCATTGACCACGCAGCGCGTAATAGAGCGCCTGGGCGCGTGGTCGGAGCATCGCCGGACTATGGCCACCAGTGATCCCGTACGCTTTGCCCGGTCGGTTGGCGTCGAGCTGCCCAGCCTCGCAGACGCGCAGGACATGGAGCAGGTGGGCGGCATTATCGCCCAGCGCGTCGATCTCCTCGCACCCCACACTCGGCCGGAAGGCGTCGATTATCCGGTTCCGCTGACACAGGCAGAGCTGGACGGCATCTCGGAGGTGTTCCAGACCAGCTCGCGCAGCCAGCGTGCCGCGTTCTTGGGGTCAGTAGCAGATATGGGTGAGGATCAGGCGATGGCGATATTCTCGCGGATCGGTAAATCCGAGCCGGTGATCTACGCGGCCGGTGCAGTCTATGCGATGGGCAACCAGCAGGCGGCAGGCGTAATCCTGCGCGGGGCTGTGGATACGCGGCTGGAAGGTGGCGGGGCTACCGATCTGGCAGCGGCGCGCGAGACGATCCTTGCGCCTCTCCTAGAGGCAGACATGATCGCACCGGAGGGGATTGCCGACCTGGACACCACGGCGCTGGCCTATGCGCGCGGCCTGGCGATGGCAGAAGGGGGCCGGGCAATCGAGGCGGGCGACCTGGAGGCGGGCTATCGCATGGCTTTGGGCGAGCAATCCGACGGGACCGGAGGGATGGCAGAAACCCGCTACGGTGCCACGCTCCTGCCTCCTGGCTGGGACGAGCGCCGCGTAAACCGGGCAATTCGAGGCATCACAGAAGAACAGCTCACACAGCTTGCACGGGGCATGGTGGTGGATCGCTCTGGCCGCATGTTCACGGCGCAAGCACTGGAGCGCTCAATTGAGGGCCTGCGGCCGTCGCCTGATGATCCTAATATCCTGGTGCCGGTGGACGCCGAGGGCGCCGTGTTCCTGACCGATAACGGCGACCAGCGCGGCATCCTGACCTTTGATCTGCGGGAGTTCGACTGATGGCCAGACTTGTGCAGCTCCAGCCGGTTGATCCCGTCGCCACGCGCGGGCCACGCGCAACCTTTGGCGAGGTGGCCGGTGCAGCGTTTCGCCGCGAGCAAGAGGTGGGCGAGCTAACCAGCCGACCCAGAACAGAGCGCGAGATATTCCAGCCGCTTCGCGACCAGATGGAGATCGACATCTCAGTCCCAGGCCCAGCGCGCGTTCGCGTCCAAGGGCAGGCGCTTTCCCTGGAAATGGCGGGGCGGCTCACTTCGCAGCGCTTCGCCCCAGACGACGCCACGCTGACCGATCTTTTCGCGGAGCTGGAACAGCGCGGCATCGAGCTTCCCGAGGACGTGACGCCGGAGACGCTGGCAGCGCGGCGCGACGAAATCACCGGGGCGCTCCTGGAGCGTGTCGAGCGATCCGACGAGATCATGTCTCGGGGGCGGGGCGTGAGCGGTCTTGGCGGGCAACTGGCTGGCGGTTTCGTGGCCGGTTTCGACAACATCGAGACGATTGCAACGCTTCCCTTCGGTGCGGCTTCTCGCGCTGGCATCTTGGCCACGGCGCTGATCGAGGGCGTGCTCAACGCTGCGCTGGAGGCCGGAACCACGCCGACGCGCAATGCCTTCCTGCGCCAGCTCGGACTTCCCGAGGAAAGCATCTTTGAGAACGCCGCGTTCGGTTTTGCCGTCGGTGCCACGCTCGGGGGCACGATCCGCGCGGGCACGATGTATGGCCCCGAGGCGTTTCGTGGCGGCGTAAACCAGGCGACCAGGCTTGGCCACCTTCTGCGCGGCGAGCGCCGCTCGCTGATCGAGGCAGCAGAGGCGACAGGTGATGCAGAGGCGGGCTTGATCGCGCAGCAGCTCCGGCGCGACCTGGAGGACGAGGAGGCGGCAACCGACGGTGGCGACGGGCCGGAGGTGCGCGAACACCTGGAGCGCGCCCAGACGGCCGCTCTGGCGGCGCACGAGGGCGGCACGCCGGACATGCCGGATCGACCGATCTTCGCTCGGCCGCGATCCTCTATCCTCAACGGCGAAATCGAGGAGGTGGACCCGCGCGAGCTTTTGGTGCAGCCGGACGTTTTTCAGTTCCGCTCTAATGTCGTGGCCGAGGGTGGCCAAACCCAGCGCCTCCTTGACGTAACCGAGTGGTATCCAGAGCGCGCGGGGATCGTGATCGTCTATGAATACGGCGACGGATCGCGGGCAATCGCTGACGGGCACCAGCGCACCGGCCTCGCGCGGCGGATCATGGAACAAACCGGCCAAGAGATCACGATGGCGGCGCGTGTGTTCCGTGAGACTGACGGGTTCTCGCCAGAAGATATCCGCGTCCTGGCGGCACTCAAGAATATCGCGGAGGCCAGCGACGGCATGTCAACAGCGATGGCGCGAGATGCGGCTCGGGTGCTGCGCGTGCGGCCGGATGCAATCACGCAACTGCCTGCCGGTCCTGGCATTGCTCGGGCGCAATCATTGGCGCGGCTGTCCGATGAAGCGTTCGATATGTTCATCAATCAGGTAGTGCCGGAGCGCTTTGCCGAGCTTGTGGGCAGGATGGTGGATAACCCAGAGATGCACGGCGCAATGATGCAGCTCCTCAAGCGAACCGGGCCAGACACCACGGCCCAGGCTGAAAGCATCCTGTCCCAAGCCCTCCAGGCTCCGGTGTCGCGCGAGGTAACGTCCGACCTATTCGGGGAACAGGAGATCGTGGCAAGTCTTTACCTGGAGCGCGCCAAAGTTCTGGAAAGTGCCATGAGGATTATGCGAGATGATCGCAGCGTTTTCCGCACACTGGACGAGCGGGCCGACCGCATCCAGGGAACGGGAGCAAACCGGCTGGACACGGCGACCAACAAGCAGACCAGGCAACAAGTTGAACAAGCCCTCGCGGCGGTGCAGAAACTGGCGCACCGAGCCGGGCCAATATCGGAGGCGTTGAACGATGGCGCGAAAGGCTACAAAGAAACCGGCCGTCTCAAAGACGCCGCCCAGCGAGTTGCAGATGCTGTCCGACAAGAGGTTGAGCGAAATGGCCTCGCTGGGGCAGGAGCTGGCGTTCCTGGACGCAATGCAGAACCTGCGCGTTCGAGCGCAGCGGCACCTGATCCCCTCGAAGGCTTCGCGGACCCGGTAAATGGTGATGGCGTGCGCGCCCAGATCGCCAACACCAGGATCGAGCCAGTGGCCGAGCCCAGGATTGAGCGATTGCCAGACCTCGACCCAGCCGAGGCGGCGCAGCTCGAAGCCGGGCTCAAGGCGGCGCAAGCCTTCCGTGATGTGGATGATCTCATGGCGCGTGGCCAGCGCAACCACCTGGAGCTGACACAGGAAATCGAGCTTGCCGCCAGGGATGCTGGCGTGACGGCTAGACCGGCACCTCTCAAGGGGCGTGATCGCACAGAGCAGAAGATCAAGGACAAATATGCGGGCGATCCAAACCGCGTCACTGACGTGGCGCGTGGTGGTGTGGACGCACCGACGCCGGAAGCGGCCGAGGAGTTCGTGGCGATCCTGGCACGGCGCTATCGTGTTCTCGATGAAGGCTGGAATGTGGTTGAGGGTGGATACTTCGACCGCAAGCTGACCGTCGTTTTTGATGATGGACAGCTCGGGGAGGTGCAGCTCTGGGTGCCCGGCATGTTCGAGGTAAAGGAGGCACGCGGTCACAAGTTCTATGAGGTCTACCGCGACCTGTCACGCCCAGAGAGTGAGCGGATGCAGGCGCTGGCCGAGATGGAAGCGCTCTATGCTGGGGTGATGGACAAGTTGCCACCGCAATGGCGCTCGATCTTGGGTCAGGAAACGCCTGGCATGGAAGCGCCGAGCCGCGCCACGACGGAGACAAACACCTCCTCGGACACCTCGGGCGAGCCTTCATCGGCAAGAACCTCGGACGGGGATATGTCCGACCAGGTTCCGTTGGCTCCAAGCAGCAGCATGGCACCGGGTTCCGGCTCCAGCGCTGGGATGGATCGGTCTACAAGAAAAAATCGCATGGGGGATACCTCCTCTCCTGATGTAAGCAACAATGGTCGCACTGTCAACACGGAGCGGACCAGCGCCGGGGAACAGAGCTTGTTCGATGGGATCGAGCCTATCACAGAGCGCACTCGCTTGGACCAGAGACTGTCGCAGCCGATGGGCCGGGGTGGAGCTGCGGCCGATGATAGCCAGATCGGCGGGCTGTTCGATCCGAACGATCCAGGACGGTTTGATCTATTCGATGCGGTGCCGGTGGCCCGTGGCTTTGATAGCGAAGGCAACGAGATCGCGGTGGTAAAGTCGCGCGCCGATCTTGCGGCCGAATTGGATGCTGACGACGAGGCGGTGGCCGTCCTCGATCTCTGCGTGAAAGGATAAAGGCATGACGCTTCGAGACTGTATCAATCGGGCGGTGGCCGGTGGCGAGATGGACCGCGACCGGGCCGAGCGCATCTTGCGCGAGTATGACAACTCTTTCCGCGAGTTTCAGCGCAGCATGGGGCACACCCAAGCCGAGATCGAGGCCGCTCGGGCGGTCCAGGGCAAGGCGCGCGCAGAGGCAGCAGAAAAGCGCCGAGTGATGCAGCTCCAGGCGGCGGCAAGTCAGCGCCAAGGTCAGCGGTTGCAGAGGCATCGAAACATTCGCGGCGATCTGGACCCGGCGCAATACCTGCAAGACTTGGTATCGAACACGCGAGGCGCTGAAGGATCGACGCTGGCAGGGAAATATGAGGCTGTGCGGCGCAGCTTTCGGCGCGATCTGACCGGCGCTGTGCAAGCGTTTCGCGCGAACCTGGCCGGGCAACGGCGAAAGCCGGAGATGCTGCGCAAGGTGGTGCGTGAGGTTTTCGGAGAGGATACCGGAGACGCGGCGGCGCGTGCCATTGCACAATCTTGGTCAGGGGTATCCGAGAAGGCGCGGCTTCGCTTCAATGCGGCCGGTGGCCATGTTGGTAAGCGGGCAGATTGGGGGCTTCCCCAGGCGCATGACAGCGCGAAGGTGCGCAAGGCAAGCTATGAGGACTGGCGCAGCTTTATCATGCCGCGGCTCGATCTCGACGCGATGGGCCGGGACTTCAACAACGGCCTGGCCTTCACAAATGAGACGCTGGAGGTGCTGATGAAAGACGCCTTCGAGGCAATTCGCACTGATGGCTATTCGCGCCGTTCTCCTGCCGCACGTCATGGCTCTGCCATGTATAACCGCCGGGCCGATCATCGGTTTTTCAAGTTCAAAAGCGCCGACGACTGGATGGGGTATTCAGAGCGCTTTGGCAGCGGGCAGGATGCGTTCCGGGTGATGATGGGCCACCTCGACAACATGGCGATGGATATCTCGATGATGGAGGAGCTGGGGCCAAACCCGTTCCACACGTTCCGGTATCTGTCCGACGCGGCGCAGCAGCTTGCAAGCCGATCAGCGGAACCTGATGCTCTGGACCGGGCGCGGCGCAAGTCGAAGGTGGCCGACGACATGATGGACCTTTTCACCGGCCGCTCCAACATGCCCCAGAACGCCAAGCTGGCACGCGGTGCGTCTGCCCTGCGGAATTACCTGACGAGCGCGCACCTGGGCTCTGCGGTGATCTCCAGCGTGACGGATTTCAACACCCAGCGGATCGCTTCGGGTTTCGTCGGAATGTCCAAGCTCGGGTTCATGCGCCAGCTTTCGCGCTTGGCCACATCAACTGACATGCGCGCCCAGGCGAATGAGGCCGGACTGATCTTTGAGAACGCGGTGGATATCGGCAATGCTGTGGCGCGCTATGAGCTGGAGGAGATGCACGTCGAAAGCGCGGCGCGCCTAGCTGACTTCACTATCCGCGCCTCGGGTCTGGGATGGCTGACAGAGGTGCAACGTCAATCCTTCGGGCTGGAGTTCATGTCGCAGGCAGTAAAGTGGCAATCTGGCTCTTGGGGCGAGCTGCCCGCACGCACGCAGCGCATGTTCAAGAGCTACGGGATCGGGGAAAACGATTGGCCAGCAATTCAGAGGGCGCGCGTCCATGAAACGCAAAGCGGGCTCCAACTTTTGCGATCACAGGAGATCGAGGAGGTGGGCGGGGCAAGCCTCGCGGATCGCTACATGGAGGCGATCACAAGCCTGACCGAGTTCGCGGTGCCCAGCACCAACATCTTTGGCAAGGCGATGGTTCTCGGGCGCACGCAGCCAGGCTCAATCTCTGGCGAGTTCCTGCGTTTCGGGCTCCAGTTCAAGAGCTTCCCGGTTACGATGCTGGTCACGCAGTTCGGCCGGATTATGGCGGAAGCCTACCAAGGACGGCCGGGCTCGGCGCTGTCCTACGCGGCGGGGATGCTGGTCGGCAACACGATCTTGGGCGCGCTGGCGATCCAGATGAAGGAAACAACAAAGGGGCGCGATCCGCGCGACATGACCAGCGGCGAGTTCTGGACGGCCGCGATTGCCCAGGGCGGCGGCGCTGGCATCTTCGGGGATTTCTTCTTCTCCGACGTGAACCGCTTTGGCGGCGGAATTGCGGAGACGCTGGCCGGGCCTGGCGTGGGCTTCCTAGACGACATGCTGCGCTTCACAGTCGGAAATGCGCGCGAGCTGGCGCTTGGCGAGGAGACGCGGGCCGGGCGCGAGCTGGTCGGGCTCCTGCGGAATTACACGCCGGGCGGATCACTTTGGTATCTGCGCCTGGCCTACGAGCGCGAGGTGCTGGATCAGCTCCAGCAGGTGATCGACCCGGAGGCATCGCAATCGTTCCGCCGTCGCATCCAGAGCGCGCGGCAGTATGACACTCAATTCTTCGCACCACCTGGTTCTTCTGCTATACAGGGAAAAGGCTCCCTGCGGGCACCAGATATTTCAAACGCTTTCGGAGGTTAGCAGATGGCAGTTTCGGAAAACGATCTTGTTGTGGGGCCACTCACTCCTGCGGCGGGCGTCAAGACGATCTCGCTCGATTTCTATTTTGAGCAAGCCGCTTGGCTTGAGGTGTACAAGTCGGGCTCGGAAACGCCGCTTGTGCTGAATACGGATTACACTGTCACTGGCGCAGGCAGCAACTCTGGGGTGGTGACGCTGACGACGGCAGCGAGCGGCACCGACGCCTATTCAGTCTACTTGGTGGTGCCGCTCCAGCGCAGCTCTGACATGCAGCTTCGCGGCGAGTTCAAGAGCGACCCCTTCAACGTCGAGATGGATCGCATCTGGCAGCGCCTCCAGCACCACTTCACCCTTATCAACAAGAAGTTCGGCGTCGGAAGGAACGACGGCAATCCGGCCATTCTCAATCCATCCGGCGACACGCAAATTCTCGGGTTCGGGCCGCTCGGAGCGTATCTATTCACTCCTGAAAATTCCAGGCTGATCGGCTTGACCGACAGCGGCGCGCTGGCCTCGTTTCCGTATAACATCTACGCGGAAACCGGCGCGCAAATCATCTACCAAACACCGACGGCAATGCTCGCCGCGTCCGAGGCATCGCGCGGGGTCGATGCGATCTGGCGCGCTGGGCGGCACCTATACCTTGAGGTTGCCAGCGGCGGTGATCTCACAACGGCAGGCGGCGTTGAGCTTGACGTTCTTCCCGATGGGGATGGGGCCTACCACACTGACGCATGGGGCATTTCCCCCGGCGTCGATGAAACCACTAAATTCTATGCGGCACTGGCAAAGGCTGCAAACGGAACGCTGGTAATCAATTTCAACGTCGCGGCATATATCGGGGATCGCCTTATCCCAGCCGCGAACACCACTATCAAGTTCGAGCCTGGCACAGTTTACAAGGCAAAGACCGGCGGCACTCGGGCAATTCAAATTCAGCAAGAGAATGTTCACGTTTGGGGATATGGGGCGCGAGTTGAGCTAAACGGGAGCCAGAATAGCCATGCCGTTTTGATTTCGGGCGGCGGTTCTAATATCGCAAAAAATTGTTCGGTCCGAGGACTGCACGCAAAGGGCAGCGGCAACAGTGGAGACGACTGTTTCTACATCGGCGGCGACGTGGCAACTGGTGCTATTCCCGAGAATATCCAGATCATCGACTGCAAGGGAGAAGGGCTGGGGGCAGGCACGCGCAACTGTGTATCTGTTGTGGCTTGCGACGGGTATCTGATCGAGGGCTGCGAGTTCTGGAACGCCACCGGATCGCCGGGGGCCGGTATCGACCTGGAGGCCAACCTTTACAAGACCGACGGCACCTCTGCGATCCGTCGCGGGGTTATTCGGCGCAACAAAGTCCATAGCTGCGACAGCGGAATTGTCAGCGTCTTTGGCGACGACTGCATCATTGAGGATAACGAGGTTTACGGCAACGCTGGAGACGGCATTGGATCGGCAGCGGGCGGCACGCAGTTTGACGACGCAATCTACCGCACGGGCGACCGCCTCGGTGTGATCTCTTTCGCGGCAGATGGGTGGATCACCGTGGAGGACACGAACCTTCTGACGGACGATCTTGGGATCGAGGTCGGAACCGTTGTTGCTCGCCGCACAGAAAGCGGGGCCTCCTGGCCCTCGGCTTTCAGCACCACCTATTACATCGTCAATGAGATTTCTGCCGATCAGTTCAGCTTTAAGATCAGCACAGATTTCGACTATGGCACGATCACATCGGTGACGGGTTCAGGCACGGGAACGCTCGACAAAGACCCGACCGTATCTGACATGCACTTTTATGTTTACCGGGCTGGCAATAACTCCAACATGACGATCCGGCGAAACACGGTATTCGGAAACGGTAGCGCCAACTCTCAGATCAAGCTCTCGCAGATGGTGAACGTCATCATTGACAGCAACATAGTGACGGCCAGCACAACCACGGCAATCGGGGTGACATATTCGCAGAACGTGCGGGCAGAAAAGAACAGGTGCCAGCCTGCCGTCCTGTCCACCAGTGTAGGGCGGGGTATCAACATTGGTGTTTGTTCCGAGGTTTCGACGCGAAAAAATCGCATCTACGGCTTCGGCGGCGAGGGCCTGAATTTAAGCGGATCGCAGGTGGAGAGCGACGGCGACATGGTTTTGAATTGTGGGCACAGCGGCAACAGAGCGACGCGCTTCCAGCGCGGAACGGGGATGCTCATTCGGGGAATTGTCGTGCGCAATGATCTGGTCTACCCGTCCAATTCGGGGCTTGTCCTTGAAAATACGGTTACGGACAGTCTGGTCGTTGGCGCTCGTTGCAAGGACGCGGGGGCCGACAATGCCAGCAGCCTTGTGATCGGCGGCACCAATGTCAGGGCCATGGACTGCATGGTGAACGACGGCACGTTCTACGGCGAGCTGGAAAAAACCTGGAACGCGCCCTCGATTGCCGACGGCGCGAGCAACACGACACCGCACACATTCACCGGCACGCGGCCGGGGGATTTCGTGATCGCCACGCTGGAGAACAACACGGCGGGGCTTTCGGTTTCGGCCAGCGCCTACACCGGCGGCGTGAGAGTGACTATCACCAACAACACCGGCAGCGCCGTGGACCTGGCGGAAACCACGCTGCGCCTCAAGCGCCTGCCGCGCCAGTAAGGAGAAGGCCATGAAACTTGCAGTCGTAGTAGGGCACAACAGCGCCAGCCAGGGCGCGGTTCGGCAAGACACCGGGGAAAGCGAGTTCGTGTGGAACGGACGACTTGCGCGCCGGATCGAGCGTCTGGCCGGAGAATACGGCATCCAGGTTCGCACCTTCATGCGCACTCCCGGCGGGGGCTACACGCGCGAGATTGATCGCGTTTATTCCGAGGTGGACGCCTGGCGCGCGGATGCGAGCGTGGAGCTGCACTTCAACGGCGCGGCATCGCCCCAGGCAACCGGCACTGAAACCTTGTCGAGCGGCACCGCGTTGTCCCTTAGACTGGCGGAAAGCGTCCAGCGCGAGATGGTGGTGGCACTGGGGTTGCGGGATCGCGGCATCAAGACACGCGCCTCCTCGGATCGTGGCGGCGGTTCTCTGCACTCCGGCCGGGCTCCTGCGATCCTGATCGAGCCCTTCTTCGGAAGTTCGACGGAAGGCACGCGCGCGACCGACGAGGAGACGGAACAGGAGCGCCTGGCGGATGCGGTGCTGCGTGGTGCGGCCGAGGCATGGCAGAGCTTCCCGCGCTCGAACTTGGCCGAAAGCCGGACGATCCGCGCGGCCGAGACGCAGCGCCACGCCCAGGCGGTCCAGGCACAGAGCGGCGTTGCCGCCGGTGTTGCCGCTGCCGCGACCCAAGCGCACGAACAGATCGCGGCGATCCCTGTCGTTGGCGGGCTGGCCGATTGGCTTCCTTGGCTGGCCCTCGGCCTGATCGGCGTGGTCTTGGCCGCTACAGTGGTGCAGCGGGTCATGTCGGATCGGATCGAGGAGGCTCGGGTGGACGATCACGAAAGGGGCTTGCGGTGATCTGGGGCTGGCTGCGCAAGCTCTGGCCGCTGATCCTGGGAGCGCTGGGCATTGTTGCCCTGGTGCTGACCGGACGGCGCAATGGAAGGCTCACGGAAAGGCTGGACCGTGCCGAGGCACGCGACCAGGTAAAGGAAAGGATGCGGGATGCGGTGGCAAATACTAGGACTGATCGGGATGGTGTCGTTGAGCGGATGCGCGACGGCGATTTCTGATGCGTGCCCCACGCTCTACAGCTACCCGCAAGAGGTGCAGGACCAAGCAGCCGACGAGCTGGAGGCTCTGCCGGAAGGATCGGCGCTGTCTGTGATGATCGGACACTATGGCGTCGTGCGAAATGAGATCAGAGTGTGCCGGGGGCGTTGATGGGTGAGGACTTAAAATGGGCTATCGGCATCGCCGTGACGTTGACGCTTGGCTGGGGCACGATCCTGATCGGCGCGTTTTGGCGTCTGGTTTCGATGATCCGGCGGGTGGAGGACGAGGTGGACGGTAGCAACAGGGAGCTGCACGCCAGGATCAGCCGTGTGCGCGAGGATGCGGTGCAGAAAACTGATCTCGACGGGCACTTGCTAAGGCTATCAAGCGACATGCGCGAGATGCGCGACGAGCATCGGCAGTCTACCAAGGACACCAACGCTCGGCTTGATGCGCTCCTGTCTGCGATTGCCAGTCGGAACGATCACTGACGCAGCTTCGCTTTGCGTTCTCGATCTTCAATCAACATCTGATCGACACGCGATGCGACCTGGCTAATCATTCCTTCGCCGGGTGATCCCCTCGCGCCCCGGTGCTTTCTCCAGACCTTGAGCATCTGCATCACGGCCTTGCCCTGACGGGCCAGAAGGTTGTTATAGGCCACGCGGCACTCCTTGCCGCAGTAGGTGCGCCCCTCGGCCGTAGTGCCGCCGCACCAGTCACACAGGCCGAGCTGGATCGGCATTGAGGCTTTCGCCTCCATCGGCGCTCGTGACATGACTACCCCTCTCCTCGGTCAATACAGCGGGCGCAAGTGACTTGCGCCCGCCTGGTTATTATTGCGCCGTCCAATCGAGCTGGACTTCCTTCGCCTTCGACGGCTCGGGCGGCTCGTAGACAGCCCGCTGGGGGCCGAGTACGGCGACCTTTGCTTTCGTGCGCACCGCCTTCTGGCTGGCTCGCGCCTTGGCGTTGGCTTCGGCGTCCGGTCCCTGGAACACTTCGATGTTGTTCCGCGTCTCGGTTTGGTGGAACACGATGAACACGGGTTTAGTCATGTCGATTGCGGCGAAGCTGTTACCGCCGTCGTCGTCCTGGTTCTCGGTCTGGGTCTTGTCAGCCATGGGGTTCTCCTTTGTGGCTTGGTGGGTGGTAAATCATGGACGGCCCGCCGATCTGGCGGATCGCATCAGCCCAGCTCGCCACGGTTCTTGTCCGCTTTTTGGGCAGTCTCCCATAGCTCCCGTTTGATGGGTTGGAGAGCCGCGCGCTCCTCCTCGGTGGCGACCTTCTGGAAGAACGTCGTGATCTTCTCGATCCCGTCGTGCGAGATACGCCGAGCCCGGTCCCACAGCTCCTTGTCGGGCGTCGTGATCGTGTCGCCGCGCGCCCAGGCTGCGAGCTTGGCCCCGGCCTCGGCCGTGATGTGACGGCCTGGAAGGAAGCTCATGCGGTGCTGATCCTGAACCTTGTGCGGCAACGTGAGATCAACCACGCCTGGCGAGCTGGGGTTGAGCGTGAAGCTCGCGGTCATTTCATACATGAACCGCTTTTCCTGGATCGGGAACCAGCCCGCGTTCTCCACGATCACGCGCCCTCGATCATCCTTCTTGCTCATGTCGATCTTCTCCTCGGCCCGAAGGCAGAAGATCAGATGCGCGCGCACCTGGAGAAAGGCGTTCATCATCTTCTTGTGGCGCATCTTCGGGTCTTTCCATGCGCCGGGGCCTTTCACGTTGGACGCCTCGGCCATTTCCATGATCCCGCCCTGTCCGTCAAATTCGTGGCTCATGCTGTCAATCACGATGGCCTCGAACCCGGCTTTCTCTGCCGCCTTCACCGCCTCCAGGTATCGCTCGGGCGTAAATGGCGGGGCAAAGTCGGCGTGCTTGAAATTGAATTGATCGGCATAGTGCAGCGCCCGTCCTGCCTCGGTGTCGATCACGGCGAAAGGCTTGTCGCCACAGATACCCGTTGCCAGGTTCATGGCGCTGAACGTCTTGCCGCTACCGGAGGCCCCCGCAAGGGCCACCAGAATGTGCGTGTTGCGGCGCTCGGCCGTTGCGAAGGTGAAGCTCATTCGATCACGTCCTTTTCGTCGCGGCGCGAGCCCTGGACCGCTGCCGGTTGCCAACCTTCGGGTGCCTGCCAGGTGCGCATCATCTCCAGGAGATCGGTGCCTGCTGCTTTTGCAGCTTCCTCGGCGTCTTTCTCCGCGATCAGGTTGCGCTCATGCCATTCGGGGCACTCCAGCTTGATCGTCTTGGAGATCATGCCCGGCCAGCGGTTCTCGCGCAGGCACCGGCCCCAGATCATCAGCGCCCGCTCGCGGCGCATCAGCGCCGTCTCTAGGAACGTGCTGTCGATCTCGGCCGTCAGCAGGAGGTGCGGCTCTGCCGTCTCCTGCACCACGAAATACTGGCGCGGCGCATTGCCGGTCAGCAGCTTCGCGCCCTGGTGATAGTGCGCGGCCGTCATGTCCCAGCCCGAGCTGGCGGCAAACTTGGCCAGTGATACCGGCGCGATATTGGTGCCGGTGGTTTTGTAGTGGATCACCACGTTCTCCTCGGGCGAGTAGAAGTCGGGGCGGCACCGGCACATCACGCCCGCCTCTTGCCACAGGATTGTGGCTTCGCGCAGGAGCTGGGCTTGGTTCTCGGCCGAAAACAGGTTCCCGATCTCGGGGTTATCCCGCACCTGGTCGAGCGCGGCCTTTGCCATGTTCCGCACGCGCGGCATGTTCTTCGCCAGGATCGGCGTCTTGCCCTGGGCATAGGCTTCGTCCTTCGCCTCTTTTGCCGCCTTGGAGCGGAAGTCGGCCGCGTCGATCTCGACAATCGGAGCGCCGGTGCCGGTGAACAGCCGGTGCGCGGCCGAGCCCAGATCGAAGATCGTTTTCTCCTCGCTCTCGGCGTCCTTGTTGAGCCTGGCGGTGTTCTGCCAGACCTTGCGCGGGGCGGTGCCCAGCAGGTCTTTCACAAGCGAGCTGGTCAGGCTTGGGTCCGGCATCGGATCGCCCAGGTAGGTGGCAAAATCCATGTTCTCAATCAGCTTTGGCAGTTGCATCCTTGATCTCCTCTTTGATGCGGCGCTTCGCTTCCATCAGCGCCTCCACGTCTCCAGACAGCAGCATGTCCACCAGTGGACCGCCGCGCCTGGCCTTCCATGCGCCCCGTGCCTTGCGGCAGTCGGGACGGCAAAACTCTTGTCGGGGGTCGGCGGGCTCGAAAGCCCGGCCGCACTCATGCCAGGCGCAGTGCTTCACCCTGCCGCCCTCGTCTGCGCCCGCACGTCGTAGCGCAGCGACAGGATAGGCTTGCCGCTCAGGTGTGGGTGCTGGCTCGCAATGGCGCGCATCGTCATGGCCGTGAGTGCCCCCAGGGGCGTGCTGCCTTCGATCAGGATCGTGGCTGGTGTGGTGCCGCCACCGTCCTGGACAAAAGCGACGAGCTTAACGCTCGGGATGATTGCTCGATCAGTCATAGTCGGTGTCTCCGGTTGGTGTGTGGTCCCCGGCGCGTGCGGCCTGTCATGAATACTTCGCCATCATTTCAGCAACCAGCAGCCGGGTCGCCTTGGCCCGTTCTTGCGCCGTGATTTGACGCATGGACTTATTCTGTTGCTGGCGCTTTTCAATTTTGGCGGCAGCGGTTAGTGCGTCGTCTGCCGCGTCAAGCAGCAGAATCATCCGGTGCATGTCGTATTTCTCAACTTCAATTTTCATGGTCGTTCTCCTGCTGTTCAAATTCGAGATCGTCGGCCAGCTCGCGGATCGTTTCCACCAGCTTTGCGGACAGGATTTTCGGATCGACCTTGTGGCCGAGGATCGTCAACTCCTCGATCTCGATATCCTCCCACTCGATCCAGCGCGGCGATCCTGGCACGCCATAGTCGGTGAGCTGGCCGGTGGCGCTGAACGCCACCTCCACCTCCTCGCCGGTATAGCTCGCTGTTCCGCGTGCCATCAGCTCGCGTCGCTTTTGTCGGTGATCGCGTTCTCGCTCAAGCGCTTCATCATTGCTTCGAGCTGGGCGACGAACGCCGCGCCCTCGCCGGTGTCGAGCCCGGCCTTGCGGCTGGCCTCCAGCGCCTTGGCGGTCAGTTCCAGGGCATCCTGGAGCGCGCGCTCGTCGGCCGTCGGCTGGGCCATCACCCACGCCTCGGCCTTCTCCACGGCCTCCTCGATGGTGTCGCCGGACAGAAACTCATACTGGTCAGCGTAGGATCCGCTGGCGGTGGCGAAGTTGAGCGTCACGCGAGCGGTGCGGTGCCCGCTGCGCGCTTCGATTACGGCCGACGGGGTGATGATCCCGCGATCTGCCATCAGATTGGCCAGCTCGTCACAGGTCGCGGTCATTTTCTTAAACAGGTTGTCCACAGGTCTTTCCTTTCGTGGTTTTATTTACGGTCCCAGATCAGCAGCGTCGTGCCGATCACTTTCGAGGCGCTGCCTTCCATCATGTCGGAGCCGATCAGCTCGTGAATGAAGAAGCTCTCCAGCTCCGAGGGGCTGTTGAATTGCATCCGCACGATGTGTTTTCCGTGCTGGTTCTTGAAGCTGGACGCCTTATAGGGTGGTGGAATAGTCCCGCCCGCCAGTGCGTCGGTTATCTCGTTGCCGTGGCTCATGCGCCTGCCCTTTCCTCTGCGCCTTCCCGAAGGATGCGCTTTACATCGTCGCACGCCTCGCGGTGCGTGGGTTCCCGGCCGAGCTTTCTGGCCAGGGCTTCCCAGATCGTCGGCTTGCGGCTCATGCCTGCACCGCCTTTCCGTCATAGCCAAAGTTCTCAGCACAGGCCGAGGTCATGGTGGAGCTGCGGCCGTCGGTGGCCTCGCGGTCGAACCATTGGGCCACTTCAACGACGTAGAAGTGGATCACGTCGCGCATCGGCTCGCGGCTGGTCCCGGCGATCCGAAACAGGTTCACGCCTTTCAGCTCGAACACGTCGCAGATCGCAAACTCGCCATATTGGGCGATGTAAATGTGCGCCCCGGTTTTGATACATTGCATCTCGATCTCCTAAGAAATTGCCGCTTCGGCTTGGTCATAGAACGGGTCGCCAGGCATGAGCCGGATCACGTCGTTCTCGAAGTAATCAGTCCGGCCGTCGCTGTTGTTCTCGACCTCGAAAGCCGCGCGCACCCAGGCGGGAAATCCGCGGGAGGTTTTGGCGCGGAGCTTTATCAGCTCCTCGGGCACGCTTGCGATCCAAGGGCCATCGGTGATCTGGACGCCGCACCGATTGCGGCCCTCGATCAACATTCCGTTTGCGATTTTCATGCTGTCCTCCTGTCTTTCTGGCGCATGGGATGGGGGCGGGCTTGCCGCCCCTCACCGATGTGTCAGACCTCAACACCTTGAGACCGCAGGAACCTGGTGGCCGCATAGCGCGCGCCATTGTTGAGCTGCCGTTGCCATGCTTCCTGACTTGGTGCCCACCGAAACCCGTTGCCTTTCAGATCGGCCCGAACCTCGGCGCTGGGCTTGCCGTCGAAAACGATCTGGAGCCGGTTCTCCTCGAAGTTCTCGACCACCTCGCAAACGCCCTGGTAGGCGGTGCGCTTCTCCTCACCACCGGCCGCGATCCGTGCAGCCTCGGCGGCGCGAAGCTGGGCTATCCGCTTCTCCATCCGCTTGATGTTCGCGCTGTTGTTGGAAAGCTGGTATGGCGCGCAGGGAGGTTCAACCCAGGTGCCGTCAGCTTGGCGACCTGCCTTGTTGCCTTCCTTGCGCCACTTGACGTTTGCGGCTTTCATGGCGTCTTGGTATTCTTGCGCCGCGTCGATCTCGGCCTGGAGCTTCTGGATCGCCTCGGGATCGTCGGAGCTGATCCCGCCGGTGCCGACGCCTGCCGCCTTGCCGCGCAATTCCTTGGCCCGCTTGTCGGCCTCGACGCTGGCCCGCATGGCGTTATCGGCGCGCCGGATCGCTGCCCGGTGCCGACCCTCGGAGTGGTGGCCGACCAAGATCGGCTGGCCGAAAGGGATACCGGAAACCTCCTCGCGCATGTCGGCCCGCTTGTAAGCCGCGTTGCTCTGGGCCTCTGCCCGGTCGGCCGCTGCAAACAACCGCTCGCGCCGGGCTTCCTGTTTCTGTTCGTAAGGGTTCATGCGTTTCTCCTCTATCAGCATCTCCAGATCAGTTTGCCGCCCGCCGGGCTGGCTGTCGCTGCCTTGGTCGAACAGGTCAAATTGCATCTGGGAACCTCCGTTTTCGCTCGGGCTCGACGCCCTGCAACAATGGTTAAATCAGACCGCGCTTGCCTTTGCAATAGATATTTTGCAATTATAAGCGGTATATTTAGCAAGGAGTGAACAAGTGACTGACAATACAGACGAAAAAATCCTGGTTAGGGCGCAAGAGATCAAGGCAGAGCGGGGCATCAGCCTGACGGACGCCATGATCCGCGCCGAGGATGAGCTGGCACCCAAGCCGAGCGTGCCCTCTGACTTCACGGTGACGATCCCGGTCAAGCCCAGGGTCGCGCGGTGGATCGTGGAGGAGTTCGCGCCAACCAAGACGCACACCACCGAGGAGCGCCTGGCGGCATATCTCACGATCATATTGAGCCGGTCCCGCGTCACGGCGATGCGCTTTGCAGAGGAAGCGCCGGACATTGGCGAAGGCGGCGCGGTCACGCTGCGCCGGGAACAGTTCCAGCAGAAGGCACCGAAGGCATGAAGCTCGATCTTATCAAGGACCGCATCAGGGGGGGGGAGCCCCTCTATGTCAGCGCCCCGACGCATGGCGGCAGCATGTGCCGCTACAGCTTACACGACGGCACAGAGGTATCGCCCGAGAAATTCCAGAAGCTGCGCGGCGAGCTGGTCGAGCTGGACCCGCCGCTCCTGCCCG
>Ga0222688_1000054_pt1 | contig 35117 bp, 52 predicted proteins | sample AntAcemetage1165_FD_181151 | JGI IMG/M metagenome (GOLD analysis project Ga0222688, IMG submission 181151) | Saline water microbial communities from Ace Lake, Antarctica - #1165 | ecosystem: Environmental > Aquatic > Non-marine Saline and Alkaline > Saline | place: Antarctica: Ace Lake... | reverse complement strand
GTTTACAATTAATGAACTTTATGAACAGGCGTATAAAGAGCCTGTACGGACTTTTGAAGTTCAACTAATAGACAGGCATGGCTTTGCACACGTTCGCACCGCTACGCGCTCTAATGATGGTGTGAGGGTGTACATGGCAGGTGTTTTAAATACAAATGGGGGTACAAAATGAACTTTACTAAACTTTTACACGAAATTGATTTTACTGGAGATGAAGAAATGCTAAATAATTCTTGTTATGACACAATGTCAGTTGAAGAAATTAAAGACGATTTAGAAGTTAACGGGATGTCCTCCAGTTTATTGGATTTTATGGATGTTCAAGACATTGTCGAATGTTTTGGGGAGTTAGTTGCGCGAGTTACAACAGACTTAAGTCAAAGTAGTGATAGCAAATTAATGGAAATTGAAGCCTATATTAGTGGTATGATTGAATTTTACGTAGACCAAGACAAAAATAATTTATTAAAATAACACTTGACATTTTTAAAAAGGAAATATTATGCGCTGTTTATCATGTAATAAAGCACTATCTGATGCAGAATCAGTCAGGAAAACCCACTCAGGAATGTTTTTGGATTTATGTACTGGGTGTCATTATGAAGTTAAAGATTTAATCGATGTTATATCCAGTTACGATGAGGATGTAATAGAGAAAGGCACAGAGGCAGAATAATGTCGCTTATCCAAATGCTACCATGCGAGAAATGTGGGAGTCGTGATAATTTGGCAGAATATACCGATGGATTCCATTGCTTTGGTTGCGGGTATAGAAAAACTAAACGTGTTTTAAGCCAGTTTAACGCCGTGAGAGATGCTAAGGTATGCAATGGGCTAAGTTTGACAAGAGAACTCTCTAGAGATGCCTTAACGTGGCTTACAGGGTACAACCTGACACCATTAGAGATGGCACAATTCAGAATGTCATACGATAACGGTACAAATTATTTAGTTTTGCTACATACGCCTGATTATTGGTGTGCTAGAAACTTCGGCAAGGGAGTAAAGTATATGTCGAGTGGCACTAAACCAATGGTAAAGTACGGGGATAACTTAGATATGCTGGTGTTTTGTGAGGATGTCATAAGCGCGATAAAGCTCGCTAGGTATGTGACAGCGATACCAATGTTAGGTGCTAGTGTCTTGCCAGCATGGTGGGAATCGGTACGAGGCTACAAGAGAATTGCTATTTACGGTGATAGGGATATGGCAACAAGGAACATTATTGCAAGTAGACGTGCTACAGAGTTGACAGGTAACAAGGTTGAGTGTATCATTACAGAGAAAGACCCTAAAGACTACAGCAACAAGGATTTAGAAAAGGTATTATTATAATATATATATAATTATATATCTTTTAAGAGATATATAATTATTATTAATTATATAATTAATTAGGGTAACAGATAACAAATGTTAAGTAAAGGAGAATTTACATGATTGAACATAAAATAGTACAAGTCTTTGTAAACAATAAAGAATTGTACGATAAGTACCATTCTGCACTAAACGTGGACTTCATTAAACAGAACTACCCTATTTTGAGTAAGGTATTTAACTCACTACCTGCTACTAGCTTGACAGAGTTAGAGGCTAACTACCTTGCTAACTATCCAGTATTGAAGGATGGCGACAGAGAGGCTGTTCAGAAAGTTATTGTCCAGATAAAGAATTCAGATGCAAGTGACGAGAGTGTTATAAAATACCTTGAATCACATCTTGCAAGGGCATGGGCTTCTAACATAGCATTCTTGGCATTAGACGTAGCAGAGGGTAGAAGTACAGTAGATAAACTTGATGTAGAAGTAGCTAAGCGCGAGAGTGTCACCGTGGCAGAAGAAGAAGTTGAATATGTAACAACAGACATTAATGAGTTAATTAAGCAAGAGGTACTTGAGCCAGGTTTGTCTTGGAGGCTTAACTGCCTGAACCAGTCTTTAGGTACATTACGTAAGGGTAACTTAGGACACATATTCGCACGAACTGAGACGGGTAAAACTGCTATGTGGGTAAGTGAAGTAACTCACATGGCTAGCCAAGTTAAACGCCCAATACTAATTTTCTTTAACGAGGAAGGTGGAGAGGATGTTGTATGGAGAATGTACAGCGCAATGACTGGGATGTCCTACGAGGCATTACGCAAAGACCCAAAACGTGCATGGGCTATTTGGCAACAACGAGGTGGTGAGAACATTAAGTTTATTGATGAACCAGCACAGGTAGAAAAGGCACGTATTCTCGCAAGAATTGAGGAACATAACCCTGAGTTGATTGTTATTGACAATGCTGATAAGACAAAAGGATTTAGTGGAGATAGAAAAGATTTAGTGTTACATGAGATTTACAAGTTTTGGCGTGATATTGCTAAGACACAATGTCCTGTACTTACCATAGGGCAAGCAGACAATTCATCACACAACACCATGGTGTTAGACGAGAGCCAGTTGGCTGACAGTAAGACAGCTAAACCTAGTGAGATGGACTTTATTATAGGCATTGGTAGAACTAACAAAGATGGCTATGAAGACGTTAGGTATATTAGCTTGCCTAAGAATAAACTACGTGGGAACTCAGACACGGTTGAGAGTATGCGGCACATGAAAGCCCACCAAGTTATGATTGTTCCTCATTTATCTATATACAAAGATATGTAAAGGAAAATATGACCACTGCAATGAGAAACAGGGTAGCACCACATATAGACTTTGGAGAATTAACAGGATTAATGGGCAAGATACTTCCAAGTAATTTGGATATGGTACTAGAGCGTAGGGGGAGGTTTCTAATAGGAGAGTGGAAACGAGAGGGAGAAAAGATAGGGCTAGGACAGCAAATACTATTAAACCAATTCGCAAAATTAAATAACTTCACCGTGTTAGTAATTATAGGAGACACTGAAAGTGGAATGAGAATAAATAAAGTATGGCAAGTACACTCTAGTGGCTTCACTGTAGTTGCTAGAAGCAAAAAAGAATTTAAGGAATTCTTAAATACATGGTATAATATTGTATAGGAGATAAGTTATGAACATAGAAGCATTAGACATTGAAACAACTATTAGCAACAAGGGCAATTTTGCAGATGCTAGTAATGCAGTTTGTTTTATAGGGATTGGTAATAAGGTTTGGAACATTGAGTATGATGATGAGCCTTATGGCGAGTCTCTACGTGAAATACAAACTGTTATAGACTCAATGGATATGATTCTATTTGTTAATGCTAAGTTTGACTTGCATTGGTTACGAAAGTACGGAATAGATGTTAGTGCTGTGAAAGTATGGGATTGTTCCCTAGTGGACTTTATGCTAGAAGCACAGACTACACCATACCCTAGCATGAATAAGATGGCTGAGAAGTACCAACTGGCACAGAAGCCTGACATTAAAGCAACCTACTGGGAGAACAATATATGCACAAAGGCTATACCACAAGATGAGATAGTAGACTACTTGATGGAACATGACTTACCAACCACGAAAGCGATTTATGAGATACAGCAAGAGCAAGTAAACAAACGTAGCAAAGCGTTCCAACGACTAATTAGTTTGGCTAACCAAGATTTATTAGTATTGGAAGAAATGGAATACAACGGACTATACTTTGATGAGGCGAAATGTCTAGTCAAAGCAGAGGAAATTAAAATTGAAATCACAGAGCTACAACAGGAGATATATGACTATCACGACATCGAAGGTTTTAACACTGCGAGTGGAGACCACTTATCCTGCCTCTTATACGGGGGACGAATTATCATCCCTCGGAAAGAAGTTATTGGAACTTATAAAACAGGAGCAAGGAGCGGTGAGGACAAATATGGCTGGAAAGAGCAAACTTACGATATGCCACGATTATTTAACCCTTTGCCGAGAACCAGTTTAAAGAAGGAGGGCTATTACAAAACAGGGGCGGAGATACTAAAGCAACTTAAGAGTAAAAATAAGTTTGACAAACGCTTATTAACTTGTATATTAACCTTAGCAAAGCATGAGAAGGTAGTAGGCACTTATTACTTAGGACTGCCTAAACTGCGTGAGACAATGAACTGGGAGCATAGTATGCTACATGGTAACTTGAACCAAGTAACAGCAGTTACTGGGAGACTTTCATCTACTAAGCCCAACTTGCAGAACATTGCAGGGGCATTGAAAGAAGTGTTTACAACAAGATTTACAGGAGGACAAGATGAATAAAAGAGAGAAGCGTAAACTATGTGAATTATTTGATAATTTACATGATGAAATTAATAGTATATACCACATACTACCATATCCTCGTCAAACATTAGACATTGAACAGTATAAAAAAGTTATTTTTAATGTCAATCGATTACTAGACATATTAAAAGACACTGCAGAAAATATAATCGATGATTTTGATATAGAAGACATATATGTAAGTGAGTTTATAGATGAACATTTAGGGTGCTACTCTTATCCATGTTGTGATTTGAGTCCTCTAGGTTGTTGTGTTATACATGGAATGGATGCAGAACCTTATGGACATAGATAAAGGAGAAAATAGATGAAAATTAAAGACCAAGAAGAAATGTGGCTTATTGCTACAATGGATGATGTGGATGAAATTATAGAAACACAAGGGGTAGAGTGGTTTTTAGAGAATCTTAGTAGGTTAAGTAGCGTTTCTCTTATTGCGTACCTACGCCAAACAGCAAAGGACAACAATGTCACCACTAATAAAAGAATTATTTAACTACCCTAACCAGCACGTACTACTAACAGCACATGGGGGATTATACATTGCAGATACACCTAATGTTTTAATTAAAGTTTTGGAGCTAGAGATTAAACGAATTAAAGAGGAGAATAAAGATGCTGATGCAGTGTGATGCCACAGCACTTGAAATTAGGGTGGCAGGTTATTTAAGCCAAGACCCAGTATTAATAGACGAGTTGGTTAGGGGGGTGGACATACACTCAGACAACCAAGAAAGATTTGGACTACCTGATAGACTAACAGCTAAGGTATTCGTATTCCGTTAAAATATAAGGCGGAATTAAAACAAGGTGAATTCGGTGGACATCCAGAACGGACAATACCGAGCCAAGCAAAGGTATTTGCATTTCGCTTGACGTCCTCAATAAACTAATGTATAATAGTTGTACATTAAATAGGAGATGACATGATGGAATGTAAACAGAAAAATTGTACAGAATGTAATACAGAATACACTCCTACAGGAAGGTGTTCAAAGTATTGCCCTATATGTAAGCCAGTAATGAGTAAACAAGTAGGTAATGCGGCAGTGAAACGCTGGGCATTGGCTAACGGGAAACTTAATGGCAAGGGTTCTGGAAGCAACACTGGAAAGGGGAAAGACAATCATATGTATACATATGGACTATCTCTCTTTAAACAGTTCGCTCAAGAACGGAAAGACACAGTAGGGTTGTGTGAAACGTGTGGTAAGGACATAAAAGATGCTACTCACTATCAATGGGTAGGACACCACATAGACCACGACAGGAAGAACAATGACATAAGTAATCTATCCCTGATGTGTAAAAGATGCCATCAAATAGAACACAAATGTTGGAAAGCCTTTGAAGGTGTAACGACTAGTCGAAAGACGTAGGGTTGACAACAACTCGAAGCTCCTTGCCCTAGAGATAGGTGATGATATAGTCTGCTCTATATGGGAACATATAGCTAACACAACGCTTTTATACGGAGGCAGTGCATATAGCTACGCACATGACCCACAGTTCATGGGCATAAGTAAGAGTGAGAAATATTGGGACAAAGTAATTGAAGCATACTATGATAAATACAAGGGAGTAAAGTTATGGCATACTAACTTAATCAGAGAGACGGTAACAACAGGGAAGTTAGTAGCACCAACAGGTAGGGAATATAAATTCTTAAAGTATAACGGTAATTACAAAGATACACAGATTAAAAACTACATTGTGCAAGGCACGGGAGCAGACATCATGGCTTTAGCAAGGGTTAGTTTCCATAATCGACTCAAGAAGTTAGCGTATAAAGATTGTTTACTGGTAAATACAGTTCATGACTCGATAGTGCTTGACTACAATGAGAAAACGTGCGATAATATTGTACTAGCTGAGACAATGCACAGTGTATTTGACGATATACCGAAGAATTTTGAGAAGTTGTTTCAAGCTAAGTTCAACGTACCCATGACATGCGAAGTATTAATAGGCAAGGATTGGGAAAATATGACTGAAATCAAAAGGAGTAATAAATGTTAATTGAAATCGTAGCAGTAGAGCAAGAAGAAAAGAAATCGGCAAGTGGCACTGGTGGCTACAGCATGCTTACAGTTACTTACAAGCAAAATGGACGAATAGCAGAGAAAAAGATTATGTCGTTTGTCAACCCATCTGTATTTGAGGGGATAAAAGGATTAGGTAAGGGAGATGTACGCGAAGTCACTTCTGTAAAAAATGAGAAATCAGGCTACTGGGATTGGATTGCAGTGGGAGCAGAGGGTTCAGTAGCACCTCCTAGTGCCACAGCATCATCTCCTACAGCCACAACACGAGTAACGGGTAGTACGTATGAGACTAAAGAGGAACGAGCTGTTAAACAGCGTTATATCGTTAGACAAAGCTCTATCTCAAATGCTATTGCATCTCTAGGGTCAAATCTGGGCGTTTTAAAATCTAAAGATGTAATTAAGTTAGCCAAAGATTATGAGGAGTATGTATTTGGGGAGGTAAGTGAAGTGGTAGAAGACCAACATGAAGATGAGATTCCGTACTAAGACTAGAAGGGGGCAACCCCTTCTTAATAACTAAGGAAAATTATGATGAAGAAAACGATATATATTGGGTTAGCTCTTGCTTTTTTATTTACAGCAAGTAAATCTTATGCACATGGGTCAAATGACCATGTATATCAGATGACATCTACAGTTCAGTTTGTGTATACCAGTCAGGAGTGTAAGTTATACAAGTTAGAGGAGGGTATGCCAGGAGTTACTCTTTTACATGGGTATGCAATTGACTTATCGACAAGGAATCTAGCAGAGGGTTGTGTTGCTGTTTATATAGATAAAGGAAACATCCCTGTAGCAGAGTTTCGACTTAACTTTATTGACACAGATGGTAATAAGGCAAGGCTAGAGCAAGTTTTCTCACAAAGACTGTTTAAACATAGGAAGAGTATATAATGAAAAAAATTATCTTAGCATTTTTACTAGCATTTACATCAGTAGCTGCCTTCGGGCAGTGTTCCTACCAGACTTTTACATCAAATGGTAAGACAACAACTTGCCAAACGTGTTGCTTTTCACCAACAAACTGCAATACTATTTGCTCATGAAAGCTCTAATTGACATGGATTTAGTGGTTTATAGATGTTCTGCTAGTGCAGAAACTGAATCTTTGCCAGTTGCTTGTGAAAGAGTTGAGGAATTACTTGACAATATCATAAATAATTCTAAGGCTACTGAGTATAGAGCATTTTTAAGTGGATGGGGTAACTACAGGAAGGATATTTACCCTGAGTATAAGGCAAACAGAACTGCTCCCAAGCCACAACACCTACAAGGCTGTAGAGAGTACGCTTGTGAGGTGTTAAATGCTGAGGTAACAGAGAATAGGTTAGAAGCAGATGACTATCTAGGGATTTATCAAACAGATGACACAATTATCTGCTCCCTAGACAAGGATTTGTTGCAAATAGCGGGTAAGCACTATCAGTGGGCAATCAGAGGGGCAAATTGGGAAAAGCCAGATACCTACTTAGAGCAAACTGAGATAGGGGGTTTACGTTTATTTTATGAGCAGTGTCTAAAGGGAGACACATCAGATAACATTAAGGGATTAGCAGGTATAGGGAACGCCAAAGCTAAGAAGTTTCTACAAGACTGTGAGACAGAGCAAGACATGTTGGCAGTTATGCTAGAAAAGTATTCCCATGAGGACGAATTTCTTTTAAATGCACAGTGTGTATGGATATTAAGAGAGTTTGATGGATATTACACTAAACGGTATAAGGAGTTACAAGATGGACAAATGGCTAGAGAATCAAAAAGTAGCAGTAGACCACTTGAAGGAGTGCCTAGAGATGGAGTTAGTGCTTGACAATAACATGGCAGCTATTAGGGCTTATTTATTAGTCATAGAGGACAACACCACTAAAGAGGAGTTTCAAGAGTATGGCAAAACGATTACCAACAGTGAAAAAATCTTCAAAGAATACGAGTACAGAGTGGACAAGTGGTAGACTCAAGAGTTTTATCACCAGCGTACTACGGGGAGGGTATAGAAAATTCCCTGCTAAGTATGAAGTTTTAAAGGATGCGGGTGTAGGGAAGAAGATGAACAGCAAGACAAAGCGGATGGGAGAGCATTACATCTGCGCTCATTGCAAGAAGCAATACCCAGGAAAAGAAGTTAATGTAGACCACATTGACCCAGTAGTGTGTCCTGATGAAGGTTTTGTAAACTGGGATGTGTATATAGCAAGGTTGTTCTGCCCTAAAGAAAACTTACAAGTATTATGTTCAGAGTGTCACACCGTTAAGACAGCAGAAGAACGTAACCAACGCACAACTACCAATAATGGAGAATAGTTATGAGTAAACGAATTATAGTAATACCAGATACACAAGTTAAGTTGGGTGTACCAATGGAGCATCTCAGGTGGGCAGGAGAGTACATAGCAGAGCTAAAGCCTGACTACATTGTCCACATTGGAGACCATTGGGATATGCCTAGCCTTTCCTCTTACGACAAAGGCAAGAAGTCCTTTGAGGGTAGACGGTATAAGGATGACATTAGTTCAGGTAATGAAGCAATGGACATACTACTAGCCCCTATAAAGAAAGAGATGAAAAGGTTACAGAGAAATAAAAAGAAGCAGTGGACACCTAGATTGATATATTGTATGGGGAATCATGAGGAACGAATCAATAGGGCTATAGAATATGAAGCTATCTTAGAGGGTGTGATTGGCTACAAAGACTTGAACTTAAGTGATTGGGAAGTGCAGAACTTCTTAGAGCCAGTTATCTTAGAGGGTGTAGCATTTGCCCACTACTTTACTTCAGGTGTAATGGGTAGACCAGTAGCAAGTGCAAGAGCTTTACTAACTAAGAAGATGATGAGCTGTGTCATGGGACACGTACAAGATAGAGACATAGCCTTTGGTAAGCGAGGGGATGGTGCTAGGTTGACAGGGTTGTTTGGCGGGATTTTCTACCAACACGATGAGAACTACTTAGGGTATCAAGGTAATGGCTCTTGGAAGGGAATTTGGACATTGAATGAAGTGAACAATGGTAGCTTTGATGAGATGCCTATTAGCATTAAATATTTGGAAAATAAATACGGGAGAACAGAATGAGTGTTAGACAAGTTAAGTTTTGGTATTGGTTGGTTAGTAAACTGCCTAAGAAGTTGATGTATTTTGCCTTCATGCACATTGGCGTATATGCCACCACAGGAAAGTATGGAAACACTATTGTTCCTGAATTGTCTATGATGGATGCTATTGCTAGATATGAGAAGGATAACGAAATTAGATAATAAGGTTTTCTTAATAACAGGGAATGATAATGAGTATAGCCAAAGCCACCCCAAGAGCAATGAAGGCAGTAAGGAATCTTTTTGGAGTAGATACAATTCAGAAAGCCTCAGAAAGTCAAGTAGCAGGGTCACATTATAGCAAGTTAAAGATACAGCCAATGGAATATAGCATGGCTAATTCCTTGAATAGCTGCCAACATACAGCTATTAAGTATATTACGAGATATAAGGACAAAAATGGTGAGCAAGATATTGACAAAGCCATCCACACTCTAATGTTGTTAAAGGAATTTGAATATGGAAATAAAAAATAGCCCTACGATAGTCTCAACCTACGAAGATGAGACAGGGTACGAGTTAGTTTATGGAAAGCCCTTATACACGTTGCAAGAGATGAAAGAAAAGCTAGTAGAGCAAGTTGATGAGATTACGCTAATAGATTGGTTAGAGGTTAATTCAGAAGACATTGTGAACGCTTTTGAAGACAAGGTAGTTGCAAACTATGACAAATTACTTGGCGAATTGGAATGACTCTTTCCCACCAATTAACTTATACAATTATAAAATAGAAAGAACGACAATGGATAATTCACAAGAGCTACTATCAAATATCACAGTTTTCAACAAGTATGCAAAGTATGTTGACAAGCTAGAGAGGCGTGAAACTTGGAAGGAGTTAGTAGACCGTAACAAGGAAATGCACATACGGAAATACCCTAAACTTGTAGATGAGATTGAGTTAGCTTATAACTACGTGTACGATAAAAAGGTCTTACCATCTATGCGTAGCCTACAGTTTGGTGGAAGACCAATTGAACTAAGTAACAACAGAATGTTTAACTGTGCATTTAGTCCAGTAGACCACCCTGCTGTATTTAGTGAGACTATGTTCAACTTACTTGGTGGTAGTGGAGTAGGTTTCTCAGTACAGAAACACCACACAGAGCAATTACCAACGATTGTAGGCACTAAAGACCGCCAACGTAGGTTCTTAGTAGGGGACTCAATTGAAGGATGGTCTGATGCTATTAAAGTGCTAATTAAAGCATACACACAGGGTAAGAGTGACCCTGAGTTTGATTTTAGAGACATTCGCCATAAAGGTGCTAGGTTAGTAACAAGTGGTGGAAAAGCACCTGGACCAGACCCATTACGTATCTGCTTAGATAAGTTACGTAGTGTACTTAATGATGCTGTAGGTAGAAAACTACAGCCATTAGAAGTACATGATATGATTTGCCACATTGCAGATGCAGTATTGACAGGTGGTATTCGTAGAGCAGCTTTAATTAGTCTCTTTGACAAAGATGATTTAGACATGCTATCTGCTAAGGCAGGAAATTGGTGGGAGTTAAACCCTCAGCGAGGTAGAGCTAACAACTCAGTAGTGTTAAAGCGTGATGAAGTGTCACAAGATGAGTGGAAAGAGATTTGGAAGAAGGTGGAAGATTCAGGTAGTGGTGAGCCAGGAGTGTTTTGGACTAATGACTACGACATGGGCAGTAACCCATGTTGTGAAATTGCTCTAATGCCTAACCAATATTGCAATCTAGTAGAAGTAAATGTTAGTGATGTTGTAAGTCAGACAGAGTTAAACTATCGTGTAAGAGCAGGTACTTTTATTGGTACTTTACAAGCAGGGTATACTGACTTTCATTACCTTCGTTCAATATGGAGAGAAACTACAGAGAAAGAGGCACTACTTGGTGTGTCTATGACAGGGATTGGAAGTGGAGCTGTTCTAAAATTAGACCTGAAAGAGTCTGCAGAAATAGCTAAAGAGGAGAACGCACGTGTTGCTAACCTTATTGGTATTAATGTCAGTTATCGGATTACTACTGTTAAACCTGCAGGAACTACCTCACTGGTCTTGGGTTCAAGTAGTGGTATACATGCTTGGCATAATGATTATTATATTCGCCGTATGCGTGTGGGTAAGAATGAACCTCTATATGCCTATATGAAAGACAAAGTACCCGCACTAATTGAAGACTGCGTACACAAGCCTCATTTAGAGGCGGTGATGAGTTTCCCTCAGAAAGCCCCAAAGGGTGCTATGTTGAGAACTGAGAGCTACAAGGACTTGCTAGAGCGCGTTAAACGCTTTAATCAAGAGTGGATAGGGAATGGTCACAATGTTGGAGAGAATACACACAACGTAAGTTGCACAATCTCATTGAAAGATGATGAGTGGGTAGAGTGTGGTCAGTGGATGTGGGATAACCGTGCAGAATACACAGGGATTTCTGTACTACCCTACAACGGAGGTACATATCAACAAGCACCATTTACAGACTGCACAGAGGAGGAGTATCATCTGATGTATGAGCAGTTAGCAAAGATTGATTTAACCGAGGTAGTAGAAGGCGAAGACAACACAGAAGCTAAAGACAATTTAGCTTGTTCAGGTGGTTCTTGCGAAATTTAAAGGAGATACTATGTTTTTTATAGGCACACAGTTTATTTCAGGAGCATTAATTGGAGGTGAGTTTATCACCTACGAAGATTTAGGGTATGAAGGGGATGGTTGGTACTTGTCACTTAACTTTGTAATACTTAGGGTAGTTATAGAAAAGGGAAGTTTAGAGGAGTAAAATAAGGGGGCTAAGCCCCCTTATTAGTTATAATGAGAATAAAGAAGCAGGTTTCCCTCTATCAGTGAAGTATGTTTTAGCCTCTTTCTGTCTAGTAGGGGCAGTAGCAAGTCCAGTAGTTAATGTAGTAAATATTACTTTATTCAACAAGTGTACTCCAGTTTCAGCTTCATTAAAAGCACTTTGAACATTTAAAACATCACGTTCAATAGCATCTAAAGAAGCGTCATCTACCATACCACTTGCTTTCAGCATTGGTTTTAAATTACCCATCCAAAGACTCTTAACACTTTTATTTGCATTTCTAGCAATGTATTGCCTCACGGCATTTGGGAACGCAGCCTTAGCCTGTGGAGAACTCGTAATCACTTCAGTTACCGCAGAAATGACTTTAGGGTCACTTGTAGATGAAAGAAGTTTAGCAATACGAGCATCGGGTCTAAAGCTGTCTCCAGTAACTTCAGATGCAAATTTATGAGCTTCATTAACTAATTTAGCCCCTTCAGATGCCCCTTCTGTAGCTAATTTAGATTGGTCTGTCTCAAGGCGAGCTACTTTTTTAGTCCACCCGTCTATTAATGACTCATTTTTTCTAGTGTTTACTAATAAGGCATCTAGATTAGTTTTAAGTTTTGGAAACACCCGAACCCAATCAGAAGTTTGTTTGTTGGCTAGATATGCGTTTAACTGCTTTCCATCCATGTTTTTAATGGTATTTGCAACATAGCTGGCAGCCAAGTCTTCCGACACTACCTTATCTCCTGTCAGCTCAATTAAATCTAAAGCACCTTGCCTAGTTGAGAAGAACTTAGCAGGAAGCCCCGCCACATCGTCTTTAAACTGAGAAGGGTCTATCTTATCTACAGCAGTTACTTTATTCCCTCGCATAGCCTTAAAAGGAACTAATAGTGAGGAAGCCTCTTCATAATTACCTTGTAAGATTCTGTGACTCTCCCCAGCATATTTAAGTTGTATGGCTGAAACTTTACTGTAAAGGTCTTTAGCAATGTTTTGACCTAATGCTCCATACCCCTCTTCAGATTTATTAAAAGCAGCATCACCAAGCTTACGTCTAACATCATCCAATGCCTCAAAGGAATTAGGGAATATTCTAAAGTAAACAGGTCCATCAGGAGAGTTTCTCTCTTCAACTTTAAGACCCTTTTTAGCTAAACGTTTGTATTGGGCTTCTGAGATTGGCACAATTTTATCATTAAGGGCAGAGTAGATGGATTTGTAAGCATTTACAACACCTGGGTCAGCTACTTGTTTGGTAGGGGTGTTTAATGCTTTTACTCCCATTAGTAATTTATTTTCTATCTCTTTCATTAATTTCTTGTACACGGGCTGATTGGTAACATAATCACCATTAGCTTCTTTCTTAGCAACAACAGAGTTTCTAGTAACTAAGTCTTTTGTATACTGAGAAGACCTAGCTTGTATCGCAGCAACATAGTTAGGTTGGATTACACTCCTAATACGACCACCTGTGTCTGATAAATTTAAAGGAGTGCCAACACTCTTATACAATTCCTCACCTTTGATAGCAGAGTTTTTTATCTGAACACCTAAACTAATAACATCATCTTCTAAAACGGTAATTTGTGCTTGTTTAGATTGTTGAAGCTTAATCGCAGCTCTTTCGCCAGCTTGTGTAATTTTTTTACCACCCGTTGCCAGTGCATCAGTCACAATCTGGGCAGAATTATAGTCATCCCCACCTAAGCTTAGTGTATTAGTAGTATCCCTAATTTTCTTAGAGGCGTTTTGGGACTGAGCCACACTATTGAGACTTCGAAATAGCCGTCCTGTAACACCCCAAGTAAACTCTAATGCAGAAGCAAATACACCAAAACCAGCTCCAAATGCCAAGTCAGCAGCAAATCCATATGTAGGGCTATTAGTGGCATCTGTAACCACTTGTCCAACTGCCTCCCCACCAGCAGAGGCAACTCCACCATCCACTACTCTTAGAAGGGGTGGCATCTTCCCAAGATATTTCCCAGCGACATTTAACCCTGCCCCTGCTATTTTAGCCCCAGGCACTTGTAGTTTTCCAAGACCTTGCCCAAGACCCGTCAACACGGATGGAAGTCCTGCCCCTATAACCGCCCCAGTTCCTCCAGCAACTGCAACACTTTCCCCTCTATCGGTTAAACTTCTATCAGGCGCACCACTTCTTCCTAATATAACAGAGTTAGTAGGGTCTAGTTGTTCGTCTCTGAGGGCTATTGCCTCACCAATTAGGTCCGTAACACCACTACTTTCTAAAGCCTCCTTACTATCATCCCTACCAGTGTTCTTAGGTGTTCCAGCAACCTCGTCTATTAAATCTGTTACGGATGGTCTATTGTAGGTTGCTGAAGCAAAGTCAATTTCTCTATCACGGTCTAATTGGTCATCAATTTCACCAGCTAATGGGTAATACTCAGATAACTCAATGTCACCTCTATTTTTAGCATCTCTTACTAAATTAAAGGCTTGAGCTGCCTTCTCTTCTGCATCAGCCACACTAAAAACTTGTCTTGAAATAAAATCACTAATGTCCATTAAAATTCCTCTATCTGTAATGAAACAGGTCCATTAAACGTATTGGCTTTATTTAGGATACTTATACCCTGCTCTTGGGAGATTTTTCCACTATTTACTGCTTCTCTTACTTTCTGAAGCTCCTCAGTTTGTTCGGTGGTATGTTCAGTGCCTTTTGGTTTAAAAATGTCAAACCTTTTGTCATACTCCCTATATTGTTTTCCAGTAACCCGTTGATAGTTTGAGATTCCTCTTTTCTTACCCCTATTATACACTTTATAGAACTTGTCAATGTTTTTTGCGAGAGTCTCAGGGTCAGTTTTTTGGTCTAACTCAGCAATGATGGTCTCTAGGACACGTAATTCTTCCTTATTCAAAGCACCAAAACCTGTTGCTCCAGTAGAAGACTGCTCCTTCATATTACGGATGTTATTTATAACAGAAGGTGATTTAATTGCTTGTACAAAACCATCTAAAGCTAATGTATTAGAACCAGGTAGTTTTAAGATTGCGTTCCAACCTGTAGTTCCAGGACCTATAAGTTTTTGAGCATCTGACACACTAGCAAGGGCATTATCCATAGATTCTATGGCATAAATTTGACTTGATAGGTATTTCCGATTTTCCACTTCTTCAGCCTTCTCAGCTTTACTACCACGAAGGTTTACCATACCTGGTCCAGTAGCAACATCGCCACCTGAGATAGGTTGCCCACCAACACTGTTAGGTTGTCCAGGCATCTCCATTTGGTAAGAACTTCCAGCAGCATTTGGATTAGCAGCCACTAAGTCATTAAATCTTTGTGTTGCAGCTTGTCTTTCCCCCATAGACAGGTTTGGGTTTCTAGCATCGGACTGCGCTTTTGCAATGGCTTTATTCATAGATAATGCACCGTCACCTGTGTCGGACAGCTCTTGTAACCTTCTTGTATACTCAGGAGTTTGAGGGATAAGACCCTCTGCCAAAGCTTGTTGTTCATTAGCACTTCTTAATTTGTTAATCTCTAAGCCAATATCCGCAGCAAGTTTCGTATCTCCAGCAGCAGTAGCTTCTGACTGTGCTTGACTTAACTTAACAATGGACGGCAATGCGTTATATTGAGCTGTTCGACCAGTTAGAATGTCTTTAGAAGCAGAAGCACTTTCACTTCTTATTTTAGCAGTATTTAGTTGTGTATCTTGTATAACCTTAGCACCTACTTGACCTATTTGGATAGCCTCTTGGGTAAACCCAGCTTCAGCCATTCTTTTTGCCAGTGTAGGATAGAACTCTGCTGGGTTATTAAGGTCTGTATCAGCCTGTGTTTGCTGTAAAATACTCTCCATACCCTTTGCTCTTTGTAATTCAGGTGTTTCCATACCAAACAAACCCGCTACAGTATTACCTAGCCGACCTACTAAAGCACCTTGAGCCGCTTGCCTACCTAGATAGGCATCTTGAACTGCTTTAGGGGCGTATGGATTCACACCTACCCTACCTAGCAACTCTCCAAAACCCATGCCGCGTTCTGTTTGCATTTGCTCTTGTTGACTTTCAAGATTGGGACGTAGCCCAAACAGTCCTTCTAATAAATTTGCCATATTATTTCCACCCCCCTGAACTAAACATACCCATACCACCACCACCTACAGAGGTACTAGGAGAACCATAAGTACCCCCAAATAAACTGGAGGAAGAGGGAGACCAACCACCACTTGCCCCTCCTGTATAATATTTCATACCTAAATCAGCAGCAGTGCCTAATATCCCACCTAAGCCACCTTTACCACTGTCAACTGTATCATTCTCATATTTCTGTTGCATTTGTTGCTGTGCGAACTGGGCATTAAGCCCCTGCATAGCTGTATTCATTGGAATTTGCCCTAGCTTTTCAATACCAAAGCCTTGATTCAATATACTTCCATACTGAGAATAGGGCTGGCTTCTAAGAGCTTGCCCTGTATTATAAGAACCTATGCCAGAGCTTTGTAAGCCAGTGCCTAAGCCAATGTCACCTCGTTGTTGCTGTCTACCATAGTTTTGTGAATCAATAGCCAATTGCTTATCTGCTTGAGACCGTGCTGACAACAAACTAAACTGCTCTGGGTTAATATACCCACTAGCGGCAAAAGAACTACCTGCACCACTACGTCCTGTTTTAAACAAGCTATCTGCTAACTGACTATTCTCAAACTCTCTGTTAGGAGCTTGCAAGGCTTGAATGTCATTGTAGTATTGCTGACCTACTTTCTGCGGGTCTACTCCAAGGGCTTGGTTTAGAAAGTCAGTACCCACACCATAAGTATTAGTAGCATCATCTATCATACCACGAGAAAAGATTGATTGTGCTTCTGTAGGGAGAAACTGGTCTGCCGCCCCATAGAATGTATCACGGATAGCAGCTAATCGTGGGTCTAGGTCGTAGCTATACTGCCCTGTAAGTGGGTTTGCACTAGCAGTTCCAAAACCAGACCTAGCCGTAGATGGGGTAAGTGGAATTTGGTCAGGCTTGTCATCGCCACCAAACATCCCACCTTCTAGGGTAGCTGGTCCTTTCCCAAATGGTTTCTTTTTAAATGCCCGCTCAGGCAACATGTCAAACATGTTGTTATATCTCATAGTCTTTTCTCCACCGTAATGTATATACTTTCAAACCCGTATTTCTGTCTCCAAAGCCTAGCAACACTCTCTCTAGCACTTCCCCGAACTGCCGTAGCACCATTCTGTTTAGCATATGCAAACATTTGCTCTGTATGCTCTTTAGAAGTAGTACCACCTATCGCATTAATATAAAATATCCTATCGTTAGGGTAATTTGTAAAATAGTATTCCACAGCCCCTACAGGGATGTCATCTTTTAAGAATAGCATAAGTTGATGAGAGCCATTTATTAGACTAACCTTAAGTTGGTCTGCTGTACACTCACCTTTGGCATGGTCCATAGCAGCTTCAATCCACTTACCTGCTTTTCCCCATGCTTGGTGGATAAACTCAATTGGTACTATTGTAATAGTTTTCACTAACGTAACTCGCTCCAATATTGTACAGATGCCCCACTTGCTGAATAGGTACTCCCATTAGGAATAACTGCTGAAAATGTACCATATAATGCACGGTCACCAAATTGATTTGTAGCATAACCTACAACAATGCCATCAACTGTTAATGAAATAGCACTTTGAGCCGTAGCCGATATAATAGCAACAGACACTTCAATAGGACTCCCAGTAGAGTTTGTATAAGTAGTAGACAAAGCTCTACTTGCCTTCACATTCTGCCATGTTTGTCCAACACCAAGAGAGGGGTCTGGGACAGCACTTGCCCAGTTCGTGCCATCAGATGTTAATACATTTCCAGAGGTGCTAGGGGCAACAGATGAGATAGCAGAAGTACCTTCCCCAATAAGTACACTGTTTGCAGTGTGGGTAGAAGCCCCTGTACCGCCATCTGCTACAGTTAAATCAGTAATCCCTGTAATAGTGCCTCCTGTAATAGCAACGGTAGTTGAGTCTTGAGTAGACATAGTGCCTAAAGCTGCTGCAACAGTCTGAACAAACGCAGTTGTTGCTAACCGAGTAGTATTATTTCCTGCAGTTTGCGTAGTAGCAGTAGGATTCCCTGTAAAAGCAGGAGAATTGTTTTCTGCTTTAGTTGTTACCGCAGTAGCAATATTGTTATACTCAGTGTTAATCTCAGTGCCTTTGATAATCTTACCAGGGTCTCCTGTAATAAGGTCATCCTTTGCGGCAAAGTCAACTGATTTAATATAATTACTCATAATTTTCCTTAGTAGGTTTTACCTAATTTGTAGAATATTTCTGCTTTTTGTATAGAGACTGGCGCACCATTAACTTCTGTAGTTACACCAAATTTAATCACATTGCCACTTCCACCAAGATTTACTCTAACTTCTGAAATTAGCAAACCCCCTGTATACTCACCTATACCATATTCAGCAACACTATACTCAGAAGGAACTTCTGATGAAGAACTTGCATAACTTCTTGATGAAAATAAAGTAGTGTAATCAAACCCATACTTTACAACATAGTTTTGTGTGTTGTTGCCAATAGTAGTAAAACTAGCCTTTTTTAGAAACTTAAGAGATGAAGGGCTATTTGCATCAGTGTTAGATGTAAAAAATGACATCAGGTAAGACTCTGAGTTATCAGTGTACCCTGTATACTTAGCAATACCCCCCACTGCACCTAGTAATAAATCACGAGATTCAGTAGAGCAATACGCAGTGAAAGACATATCTGACCAAGTGGTAACTCTAAAAGAACCATTTGGAAGTGGTGCGCGCGTATCAAAGCAGTATACAGTGTTGGTTGCTGGGAACGATAGTAGGTAAAAAGCATCTCTCTCATAGTAAGCACTCTTAACATTAGCCATAGTATTATTACTGATACTAATAACAACATCATCTCTAATATTCATAGAAATTTCACGCATAGGCATGGACTTTTCTTGTACTGTCCGAGATAGACTCCGTACACCACTCTGAGACAAGAATAGGAGGTCTGTGCCTGTGTTTTGGATGCTGTCCCTTGCTATGCAGCCAACTCCAATAATAGAGTCTGCTAGAGCCATAGAAGTAGGGTCAGAGACACCACTATATACAAGAATGTTATTCTTACAAAAGATTATTAAAAATCCATTGTGGTTAGCCAAGCCTACTATTTCATCATTAGCTCCAACAACACTAGATATGTCTAGTATACCAGAACCTGCTCCAGCAAAGTCCCAACCTTCTAAAAGACGGGAATAAAATATTGTTTGTTTATTATTAGATAAATCAGCAGTCCATACTCTACCAAAAGCAGAGAGAACTACATTAGGGTCAAAATTACCTGTAGCTAGTCCAGTAGGAACTGTACCTACATCACCAACTTGTTGCCAGATATACCCTGTACCAGGGTCATTATAAACTAATAGGGGGTTACCACGTTGCCCAAAAAATGCTTGAGACTCTGTGCCTACACCTAAGCCGTAGTTTAGTACAGCACTTTGCCAGTTATCTGCAGTTGCTACAAGAGCCACATCACCTGTATTAGCACCATTTCTTACAGGGAGAGCTGTAAAAACATCTTGCCCTTTAAACAACTTACCATCTCCTGCAGAGAGATATGTAATAGTCCCTGTAGCATCTTTAAATTCCAATAAGGTTTTTAAATAAGCTGTATCTGACATTGTGTCATTATCTGTAGTAACATTAAGCCAACCACGCCTACTGCCTAATCGCCCATACTTATCTATAATGCAATTATTAGCTTCTGTTGCATAACCTGCTTCTAAAGACACTTCACTCTCTTGGGTGTTTATTCCAAAGAATCCAGGTGCATTTAAAGCAAGGGGACGTAATTGTCCACTCATACAAAGCTCCAAATAGTCTCATCAGGGCGATTACCAGCATCAAACGCAATAAGGTCAGATGCAATTCTTTGATAACGAGCCTCTTGCTCTGTATATCCACCATCATCTCCACGCTCAGAGATAGCCCTTGCTAAAGCACCTTCAATTACAATTTGATAAGGCACTTGGATAATGTCTGCATTATCATCTAAGTCTACTTGAGGATTAACAGCATTAAACCGCACTTCCTGTACTGAGTTAGGAACTGGATATAAATCCACTTTACTATAGCCGTCTAAAGAGTAGCCATTAAGATTATAGTAAGAAGGTTCTCCATACACTAAAGGAGTAATTAAAAACTCCTTGTCAAACCATTTAGTAGTTTGGTAGCTTAGTGCATAGTTAGAAGTGTCATTGATAACGTCTATAAGACGAGTACGAACCCCATAGCTAGTTAAAGTGTAGTTAGAGGCACTTGCTACTGTAGTAACAGTTACAGTAGTACGCAGGGCAGACCATGCCCAAGAGTCTTCAACCTCACGCTTTACTACGTTTACTAATTCACCAATAAGCTTACTATAAGGAGTATCTTGTACAGAGGTAACCTCGTTTTCACGTAATCTTATCAAAACTTTGTTGACAATTTCTAAATAGGTCATTTAAATCCTTAGTGTATGTGAATAGTATAACATAATATTATTAAAAAGTCAATCATTTTCTGTGTACTTTTTTAACTTTCTCCATAGTACGTAGTCCACCTAAGCCAAGCATACCACCTAGCAATGTAATTAGTGAGCCTAAATCTAGCACTGGAGGTGCTGCAATAGTAAAAATAGTTGAAGCCCAAGCCAACAGTGGTTGTAAAAAGAAGCTGTAGGTAAGCCCGAATACACATACCCATCCAACAGCAGGTCTCCAACCAGAGACAAATAAACTAGCGTTCTTTGCTTCTTCTTGATTAATTGCTATCTGTCCAAGAGAGAGTTGTAACTCCGCCTCAAGCTGTTTAAACTCCCCTTGCATCTGTAGTGTCTGCAGCTCTGCTTTAGCCTTAGCAGCATCACCTGCATCAGGGAAAACCTTATCAATAATCGTGCCAATTGCAGGGATTAATAGATTAAACATTGTTAATTCCTTTACTATAATTAACTCTACCATTTACTCTAGAAGCGGTTAAGTCTTGCTGCCTATTCTTAGGGTCAAATGAGATGTGTACCCACCGACCAAACTCATGAATGAGCTGGTCATACTTAATGTTTGACTCTTGTAACAGTTTGCAGATTTCATAAGGAGTGCCATAGCTACTACATACAAAGTCAATTGCATACCCAGTAGTATGAGAGCTAGTGCCACTACCTCCTACAAGCATATTTACTACTTTATTGCGGTAACCACTTGATATATAAACTGGCTGATTACCTACCAACTCTCTAACAACTTCCATATTCGCAGCAGTTGTCTTTAGGTTATTTAAATGCTCTGGAGTAGGGTTGTTGTCAATGCCCTTACGAGTTGCCGTTTGAGACACTGTAAGTTCATCAAGTGAGAAGTGCTTAGTGAGATTCATGTGTTTTTTCCATTTGCTTGTAATGTGCTATTCTGTCTTTTCTTTCTAGCATTTTAAACACCCATGATACAATTAAACCTATAATAGCCACTACTGCACCAGCTATCGCTGCAAACTCATTAGCAGTAAGACCAAATAACACTGCTGCTCCTGAACCTCCATAAGTGGCGGTGTTAGCAAGAGAGGTAATTGATTCGTGAGCTGTTGTCATTTGTTTGTTTTTTCTTTAATTGTTATTGATGGGAATCATGACTGTCTAACCTTTTGGATATTTAGTCTTAACCGCAGTAATAGCATCATCAAGAGTAGTAGTACCATTCTGTCTGTCCCAGTAAGCCATGTCAGCTTGTTCAGTTAAAGATGGGTATGCTTTTGCACGGTCTCGTGAGTATTGTTTGCTATCGTACTCTACCTCTAACTCCTTAGTTTTCTTGGTTATCTCAACCATCTGTTCAGTAGTTACTTTGCCAGTAGATATGTAGATGTCACTGCTACCAACTTCTTGAGAGCAATCACCATATAACTCTGATGTAGCCTTTAATAAATCTAACATATTATGCCCCTATCTCTGTTACAATAATTTCGCTTGAGCCTACTTCAAAACCAGTCGTAGGCGCACTTACACATCTGTTTAGATAAAGTGTTTTTGATGTGGCTGATGAAATGGCTAGTGCAAAAGTTATGGTAGTACCTACCACTGAGGATGTTGAAACTAAAGTTGATAGTGTTAGTATTTCAGGGGTTGAGCTGTTATTTTGAGCACCGCCATAAGTTTGTGCAGCCATACTCAACCCAGCATAAGATAAAGCAGACCCTCCTATATTAACCCTAGTACCATCTTGTAAAATGTTGTAAACGTTACCTTCAGCGTTTGCACTCTCCCCAAACTGCCTAGCTTGAATTAAGAACTTGCTATTAGCTCCTCTGGGAACAACATCAATAGTTAGTCCAGTGACTACTACCTCAGTGGTTGCTGTCAGTGCTTGAGTCCCTTGGGCTGTGGTCAGTACACTCACAGTTTGTAGTACAGCCTTGCCTGAATCAAAGTTATCACTTCCTCTTATTTCACTAGCCATTAGACTAACCCTTCAACAATAGCCTTTAACTCATCTACACTCTTGTCATCAGCAGTGTTAGTCATATCTCTTAAAGTTTGTTTGCTGGCTATGATAGCTGATACATCACCATTAACTTCCACTGCTCGCGTGTACTCAACATCAAGTGCTTCTAACAAAGGCTTGCGGTATACGCGAATAGCATCCTTTGTAATCTCTGTTGCTTTAGTATTATTTACTGTAATCATTTTGTTTATTCCTTTTAGTTTCCAAATACTTGCACTACTACCAACTCAAGGTTGTCAGCTAAGTCTGCTGTCGAAAATGTATTTACATACATAGCTGTTGTAGTGTAACCAGTAGTTAAAGCCATCCTGTTGCGGGCAGCAGTGTTAGTTGTGGTAAGTGCCCCATTAGCTACCGCAGAATAATTAGCATCAGACATAGCCGTTAAAAACGAGATAGTGTAAAGACCAGTTCCTCTATCAGTAAGAGAGCTAATATTATAACTATCCCTAATAGCTACTGTGCCTTCACCATTGAAGTTGACCCATGCACGACACAACCTAGTCTCTACAGAATCCCCACCTAGAGTAGGGATAGCACCTGTACTTGTTTCAAAGTTATCTGATACGACTGAGCTAGTCATTACGCTTTTACCTTCCAGCTAGATACATCTGTTTCTTCCCAAGCATCTCTAAATGTTCTGTCAGAAGGCACATCATTAGCTTCTACAATCTTATACTTAGAGCCTACTGGTACATCCTTGATGCAGAACTCAGCCGTTGCGTTAGGTGCTGGAGCGATGACTCCAATAGAAGCCCCGTTGTCGTTTGTAATTAAAATTCTTTGTGTCATTTTATTTCCTTTTAGTTGGCTCATATTAATCTGTGAATACGGACATCATTACATGGGTATAGTCTGCTTCACCGTGACTAGATTCATGTTGAAAGCCTACCCATAGTTCTTGTCTTAATGTGGTTACGCCATCCATTGCGGGTTGGATGTGGGCTCTTTGTACCCCTGAGACACCGTCAGTTGACCCGTTAACACACCTATCAACACTAACTGCGTTAGAGAAGTTTATGTAATACTTACCAACACCATTATCAGTAATAGAACTGACATTGTAAGATGCTCTGATAGCAACTGTTCCTGTACCATTAAAGTTAACCCATGCCTTACAGACTTGTGCTGAATTAGTGTCTACAATCTCATCTGTGTTTAAAGTCACAGCCCCTTTTGATAGTGTGTCTACGACTAAATTGGAAGCCATTATGCTACCCCTCTATTTACTTTCATTAGATTACAATCCATCTGCCGTCAACCGTCACGGTATAAGTATCGGCAATTGTAATATCACCAATTGACATCCCATTTGTATTTGACGGTATGGTTATATCTTCATTAATAGTTTGTGCGTTTGTTCTAATAATGCTATCAGTACCTAGACTAGGACCACCACCTCCACCACCAATCGCTCCCCAAGCAGAACCATCATATCCTTCAAAAGAGGTATCAGTAGAGTTAAAGCGAAGGTTACCAGCACTAGGAGAGCCATTCCTTTCTCCTGTTGTTCCAGAAGGCATTACAGCACTTCCTGTAGCAGATGTTTTAGCTACATAATCTGTAGTGTCAAATGCTTTTACTTGAGCAAGATTAGTAACCTCACTATCCATTAAAGCCCCTGAAGAAGTGACGTTTGTAGTATCTGTCACATCTGCCAAAGCTTCTATGTTATCTAACTTAGTTTGGTCTGCTACTAAGAATGTACCTGTGGTAGCTTTTACTGCAGCAACATCAGCTAGCTCACTATCCATTAAAGCACCAGCAGCAGTTACGTTTGTTGCATCTGTTACATCGGCTAGGGCTTCAACACCATCTAACTTAGTACCATCTGTAGCAACATCCCTCCCATCAAATGTAGAGGAAGTAGTAATTGCCCCTGTCATTGTCCCACCAGTTGTTGGCAGAGCAGCATCAGCCACTGTACCCTGAGCAGCAGTGGCATAATCTGTAATAGGAGTTGTGGCAACAGTGCCTAATCCTAGTGTTGTTCGTTGTGCAGAGGCATCAGCATCATCTAACAATGCTTTACCAGCAGAGGTAATGTCTCCTCCTAGATTAGCAGTTTGTATTACACCATCTTTAACTACCCATGATAGTCCACCACTAGAGACAACTATATCACCCTTGTCCCCATCAATCTGATTAGGGTCTCCAGCAATACCCGCACCACCCGCACCACGATAAATTCCCATGACTATCCTTTGCTATATTTTTTAGCTACTACTTTCTTAGGAGTTTCTTCCACTACTTCAACATACTCTTCGTAGTCAGGGTGTGCTTGAGTAGTAACAATATCTACATGACTTGTAAACTCTACAACATTACCTGTTAATTTGCATTTGAATTTCATCTTATTCTCCTTTAATATTCTTATGTAAACTGAAACAATCTACATAAAAATAGCCCCTCCGAAGAAGGGCTAAAGTTGTTACGCTGGAACTGCTAGTGCATAAGCAGCATCGTCACGCATCTCTTTTACACCGTAAAGTGTATCAGCAGTATATAGAGTACCTAAGTATTCTTGTTTATACTGTGTTTGTGAACGAACGCTTTGTTGCTCTGCTAGAACTGCAGCATCTTTATGACCCATAAGGACAATACGTGATGTAGTAGTTGTAGGTGTATCAGCATTAGAAGAAACAAATACAGGGATGCCGTATAAGTTGCCAATCTCACCATTACGGATAGTATTACCACTACCAACTTCACCAACAAATGCTTGCTCTGTATAACGAGCAATACCCATTAATGTGTTGCGAGCTGAAGGTGGTACAACAATAAAGCGACCTTCCATCGGTACATCAGCGTCATCAAGACGTTGGATTGTACGGCGAACTGCAGCATCAGTTAAAGCACCTGAACCTGAAGCACCATCAACATACGCAGTAGTACCATCTGCACCAGAGTACGCTTTGTCATAATCAGCAGTACCATCACCACCATTAAAACCACGACCTAATTGAATCAAGTCAGTATCAACTTGTTTACCTAGAGCATAGCCAGCATCTTCAGTGTAGAATTTACGTAATGAAGAAAGAGCTTGTGTTTCAACAATATCCTCAATCAAACGTGAATACTCATAATGCTTGTTAATTAAGATAGCTACATCACCTTCAGTAGCTGCTTGAAGAGCAACAACAGTGTTAGCAGCTTTTACACTAGCAACACCACGCGTTGGTTTTGGTACATGAACTGTATCGCCTTTTTTACCAGCGAAAGACATTTTCTTAAATAGATTAGCCGCAACTAAACTTTTTTTGTAAGCCGCTACAATCTCGTCACTCCAAATTTCTGGGATGAACGTTGCTGCGGTGGTTACGGTAACATGATTACTTCCTAAAGCCATGATAATTCCTTTTCTATAATGTTATTTTACTCGTCCCTCTTGATACGCTAGCATAATCTCATCTTGTAGAGATTCGTATCTGTCTGGGTCTGTTTGCATCAGTTTGATAATATCGCTTCTGCGGTATTTCTTTTTAGAGACAGACTCTTGAGTGCCAGTATTACCTACGTTAGCCGCTTTCAACTGCAAGTCTCGGTCTAGCTTAGATGTATCAGACACTGTTTTTACAACTTCTTGACGTTCATTCCAACCTGATAAGAGTTCCTTTGCGCTGTCATAGTCAAAATTAACTTCCGCGCGTGTAGCAAGCTCTGTTCTAATCTTACTAGAACTAACCCATTTAGTAAAAGCTTCACTTTGTGCAGTCTCTACGTAGTTAGGGAATTCTGTCTTTAACTTCTGGACAACTTGTTCCCGTTTGCTCTGTAGTGCATTTTGTCTAGCTTCTTGGATAGCTGGATGACTATCAATTGCTTTATTTACAGTGTTTTTAGGGTCTGTAAAAAAGTTATCGTCATCTTCTTCTACTGTCTCTACTGCCTTTACATCTTTTGATGATTGTGTTTTAATAAAGTCATCAACTACCTTCCGTAAATCACCAACCTCACCCCCTTGTTTTCCAATTAGCTTTTCAGCCTCTTGGTGCATTGAGATAACTTCTGCCACTGTCTTATTACGGTATTTCTCTGGTAGTTCTACAGCTTCAACTTTTGGCTCTTCTTCGGTATCTTCTACCTTGTCCATGTCGTCAAGCGAATCTGCAAGACCTTCATCTTCAACTTCATCTATAAATGTTGCCATATTAACTCCTGTGCGTTAGCATTGTAGGAAAGAAACTAGGTCTAGGCAGACCCAATCACTTTGTTTGCGATGTTTTATGCTTCTTATCCCACTGCATCGCAGCACTGGGGAAACTTCCTGAGTAACCCTCTAAGTGAAAGGCTGGAGCTGATAACATTTTGTCAGTCACCGAACCACATTCACATAGGGAAGTATTTTTATTATCTGTATATTCTTCTGTTACTTTGTCGCAATCACGACATTTAAAATCAATTATTATCTTCAATTAAGAGTTCCTCGTAAGACTGTTCAGAGACATCTTTCAAAGAAAGAAGCCACTGTAGAATATCTACCTGACCCTTTCTTTTCTGAAACTCCTCAAATGTTTCTATACTGTTAATACCATTATAAGTAGTAAATAACGCCTGAACATCTTCTATAAAATCTTGCCACCCTGGAGTACCCATCATATCAAATCTATCTTCATAGTATTTCTGTAAAGTAATTTCCAACTTGACTTCCTTCTCTAAGTGTGGTACTATACAAATAGTATAACATAGTTTTAATAATTTGTCAAGAGATTATTCTCTTACTATTTAGTTAAAGTCAACACCTCCATCCACAATGCTTACACCATCTTTACCATTAACTCCCTTTTACCTCAGTGGCTGATGCTAATAGCTTATCCATTTAGAGTGTCTTTAAATGATTTATCTTCAGCTTCTTTCCCAGCCATTTGCATCTTAACTATCTCTGTCTTCTGTCTAATGTCTAGTTCTTTTAAGCTAATGTCTTTTTCTTTGAGGGATAGCTCTGCTACCTTAGCTCTACGAGCAAACTCTTTATCATCTGCATCACCTACGGAAAGGTTAGTAGACAAAGCTGCAATCTGACGTGTCTTAGCTTCCTCTGGTAGAAGTTGAGTTTCTACTTGAGTTTTCTGAGCTTCTGCTTGTTGTTTCTGTGCTTTACTTGTGATTTCAGCAATCTGCGCTTCAACAGTTTGCATTTCAAGTTGCATATGCGCCTCTGCCATTTGAGCATCTTTTTGTTCCTTCTCAGGATTAGGAGTCATTGCTTGCTGAATCTGTTTAATCATAGCTTGTCTATTAGGTAATGAGCTATTAGTAATGACAGCTTCCATTAGGATAGGTGTCATAGGTGAATTAGGACCTAGTGTTTTAAGTAGGTTAATCACTTGTAGCTGCTCCACTTCTTTTGCCAACATACCTAGACTACTTACAGGAATGAAGTTATAGTCTTTTACAGGCATATTCTCTGGGTCAAACTGCATATAACGCCACGCAGCTTTCTCAATGAATGGAATTAGGAAAGAATCTTGGAAGTTTACTAGAGTACGTTTGTTTTTCTTAATAATAGAAGCAAGAGTAACTGACATCTCACCTGCACCTGCTGGGTTAGACTGCATACCCGCGCTATCAATAGTACCAGTAGCCTGTAGTAGCATAGCTTCAAACTTACCTGCCGTCTCAATATTCTGAGGAGAGGTTTGACCAAAGCTAAATGGCATTAAGATTTCTGCTGGATTACCGTTAGTTAAGATTGATTTGCCTGGGCGTACTTCAAACTTACTACCACGAGGTAAACGAGTAGCATCCATAGCCATCATAGGGACGGTTGTAAGGGCTAAACTGTCCATGTGGCTACGTAGCTGTGCATCAATGGCTTTTTGCATGTTGTAGCCCTTCTCAGCTACACCACGACCCCAGAATCTGTTAGGTACAGAGTCATCTTGGTAAGCGATGATAGGACGGTCTTTCATCATGTAAGGGTTAGCCTCTGCTTTAAGCAGAACACCGTTACCAATAACAATGATAGCCTCTACCAAGTTACCAAATTCTTTTGTCAGTTCATTATCAGAGTTTACAGCCTCATCTAGGAGGTCAACTACCTCTTCTTCTCCTTCAGAGTCTAACAAGCTCTGAGGCACTAAGCCGAAGTAGCGAATTAGGTGTACTTTATCTTGGTTAAACGCCTCATCAATCCAAGAAGCCTCCAAGTCGTCTTCCATTGTAGTGCTACCATCAATTTTAACATCTTTATAGATGCCTTCTTGCATACGTTGTGCAATTACATGAGATGATACAAACTGCTCCACTGCAACACCTAGTGCATCTTCCACTGTAGTGGCTGTAGGGTCAATAAGGAAGTTCTGAGGGCTAATAGGGAGAAGTGTAACTGAAATACCTTCTACTTCTTCAGTACCAATTGCCACAGTGCCTTGCTCAGGTTGCTCTTGTGTAGCTGGGCGTAGTGTTTTAGTCTTCTTAACAACCACTTCACCAATACCAGTGCCATAGATAGAGGCTAGTAAAGTAACATCACCTACCGCTTTACGAATTTTATTCTTCTTAAACTTCTCTTTCATGTAGTTTTGTATGTATTCTACATCACTATGGTCTTCATCTTGCATATTGTCTTCAATGTCAAACAAATGCTCACCTTGTCCATATACAGCAGACTCAATCTCGGCAGTGTGGTTCTCAATAGCTTGTTGAAGCGCAGGGGAAGTAATACGGCTACGTTCACTATCTCGCTGGCGGTCTTCTGAAGCCCACTCACCTCGCCAAAGGCGTTCATATTCTTTCCAGTCAGATAAATAGTTATTATCGCGGTTATCTCGCCATTCATCTAAATACCCAGTAACCCAATTAACTAATTTATTGTCCATTTTATTCCCTTATTAATAACCAGCATAAGCATCCATAGGTTCAAATTCTTCTTCTTCGTAGTCTTGAAAATACTCAACTACTTGTACTTGGTCAATATACGATAGTGCATCAATCAAGTCATCGTGCAACTGAGCATTAGGGAAGTTGACTAATTGGTCTATGAACTCGTTGTTCCAAGTTCCTTCATTTAGTGTTACCTTACCATGCTCAAACCTACCTTGAAGTGACCATACTATTCGGTCAGTCTTCTTCTGATTTCCGTGTGTTACATCATCAATCCTAAAGTAATGGTTGTTAGCTCGCATTAAATCAGTTAAATAAGGAAGGGCTGCGTTCTTCAATGCACCCTTCTCAATACCTACAGCAGTTGGCTCATATTTCATTACTGCCCGCATAATTTGAGAACAGGTTTCTTTAATGTCCCATCTACCATGTATAATGTCAGCTACCCACCATCCATCTTCATTTACTTTAGCAACAGCAATAGCTGTCTCATCTAGCTTTTTATTTTTACTACCCGAAGTTGCATCAACGTTAATAAAACCTGCCAAATCGACTGCAATAAAATACCGACCACTACTAGGCTCTTCACTGTCAACATTAATCCACTCCTCTTTAAAAATATCTCTACTGGCAGCTTCAAAGCTAGACATAAACTCTTGCCGAAAAGCAAAGCTAGACATGCTCTGTTTAGCATTGTCTATCTCAGAAGCAGGTATTAAAGGGTTATCATAAGAAGTGTAATGAAAATTAACCCACTGTGGGTCTTTACCCGTTCCTGCATACTGATACAACTCATAAAAATGATTCCTACCTTTAGGCGTACCAATAAACAAAGCACCACCCATAACATCTGCCAAAGCAGGTCGTAAAATCTGTTCAAACACTTGCGGCTTCATATCCGCATACTCATCAATCACTACATAGGCTAAACCTACACCACGAAGGGTATCAGGTCTATCAGACCCCTTCAAGTAAATCTTCCTACCGTTTATCAGGGTAAGCACTGCTGTGTTCTCATGAGCTGTCTTAATCACCTCATGACCAATTTCTTTTAACAATCCCCACAAAATGTCTTTTGCTTGTTGGAACGTAGGAGCTACATAGAATACATCTTTCTCTGTACTCTTTAACGCCTCAATAATAAGAGTCCAAGCTGCTAACCTACTCTTACCAAATCTTCGTCCTGCAGCACACACTTTAAATCTGTGGTTGTCGTTGAATATCTCGAGTTGCTTGTTATGTAATTTTACCGCTAACTGGGTCATTTATAGTATTTTAAGTGTGCCATAGATTTTAAAGCCTCTAACTGTTCCATAGTTGGAGTGCCTCCTGAAGGGTCACCTGATAAAATCCTTCCAAGAATAGTAGCTCTCTGGTCTTCCAAAGACCCTGTTGAGTATGATGTACCTGCTAAATTATTTTCTTGTTCTTTTGTTAAACTAACGTTAGGTGTTCCCATTTTTCTCATGTGCAGCCTAGCAGATTCATTTATCATAACTGCGTTTTTTTCTTCATCAGTCAGTGAAGAGTAAGGGTTAATAATTATGTTGCCATCTTCAGATGCCATGCCAGTTACTGTTGGGTTATTTCTAAAAAATTTATCTTCACTTTTGTATAAGGCTCGTGGTTTCTGAGATGGTTTTGGTCTCTTTGGTATAATAGCAAAAGGGGTAAACTTACTCATCTATTTCAGTCTCATTCTCAATTGTTTCTCCACTAATTGTAGCATCCACACCCATAATCTGAATCGTAATGGCACTAGACTTATTATTCTGTTTCGTTAGATAGTCAGCAGGGATAACTCTATCCATCACTATCTTTAAACAAGCTAACTGGTCAGGGTCTTCATCGTTCAATGCTTTATTTAGCACCTTCTGCACAATGTCTTGACTTTTCTTACCTAGCATCTGAGCTAGTATCTCTTGACCCCTTGCCCTCTTCTTTTCAGGAAGAATGGCTTTACTTTTCTGTACCTGTTTCTTTTTAGGATGCGGGAGGGGTTCAAGCCCCTGAGCAATCCTCTCATTATTCTTACGTACTAGAGAAGGTCTACCTGCACCAACTCTCTTGCCACCTTTTTTCTTAGGGTTCTCCTCAGCTACAAGGACCTCTATCTTAGGTATTTCCATTGTCTTCCTTTTACCAGCGTTATAAATAGTATAACATAGATATATAAGTTTGTCAAGTATTATTTTTATCCCCTATAAACTAATTGTAAATAGTAGTTGACAAGATGTAGGAATCATGATATACTATAAGTATAGAATGTCAATTCGTCGGGATAATCTACGACAGGGATTGACTAAGTAATATAGTTACCTACTGTGGGAGTGTCAAAGGTAACGCACTGAGCGAATCTCAGAGTGGACACAGGGGGTGTTTAGTTTATAAACATTTCTGCTAGCTGAGAAAAGGGTTAATGACGGGTGATACACTCCACTAAGGTGTCGTGTTGGTCCAGAATTAAATGGTGAAATGTAATACATCACCACCGAGCTAATTCATACTTTAACTAGTAGGCTTTAGCTTGGGTAATTCAAGGTGATGTAATAGGTAGTTGATTAAGAGGTTACCTAGGGGTAACCGAAGCCCTAAGTGACATGTCCTACCGTCACCCAATTTATTATCAGTTATATTCCCCCTTGTTAAATACCCTCTCATATATTAGTAGTGGTACATAATCATACTCAATCCCAATCGTATGCACCCCCCCCTGAATGATTATCATTATCATTAGTTAATACGAATCATTATCATTACCATTGTCATCTAATATTTCCCCTAGAATAAGTCTGTATTGTGGTGCTATATGACACCATATATTTCCCCATATATACTTATACATATATAGTCTATTGATTCCCAAGTAATTTTCCCATTGATAAGTTTAATTAATTTAAGTCGATTGTTTGATTAATTATTACAATTAGATTATATTTTATAAACCTATATAATTACTACATCGAGCAAGACAACACAACAGGAGAAATAAAAATGAGGAAACTAAATGCAACATTAATCACACCAGTATTGAAACTAACTGGCTTTCGCTTTAGTAAAGATTACCGTTGGGGAGTTACTAAGTTTCATGCAATGGTATACTTCTGCGTTGATACTGTAGGCGCTAACATCAAAGCAGGTTAATTTAACGAGACCCTTCGGGGTTTCACTTACACAAAGGAATTATTATGAAACTTAAAACGAAACTTCACCGCCTCGTTATGAATTATTTAAAAGAACAAGGATTTGAGTATATTACTATGGATTCTGATTTTAAACCTTCAGGCTATTACATCGATGACAATATTAATAAAGTTTATTTTGATTCTAAACTATATGATGATGACACTGTTTTAATGTTAGATATGAAATGTTACACCACTGGTGATTCTAGTATAAAATCATTTAAATTAAACTAACACAATGTGATAACACCACAACAAACAATAGGAATATAAAATGATTACTTTTAACAATATGCAATATGCTTTAAATGATAATGAATTTACAAATAGTCTATTCACCAAAGGCGGAACGTGCAACGGATTTTATAAGCGTACAGTTCGCGGCTTTAAACTATTCAGTATGCAGAAGGAATTAATCGCATTTGTAAGATTAGTAAAAGAGCCAATGTTAATGAACGCAACAAAACGTGATGACGGTAAAACATGGTATTCTTACACGTCAACCAAAACCGAATTATATCTTGGCTTTGATAAGGGCATGGGGTTAGAGCATGAACGTGCAGAAGTTCTTGCTTTGAAAGCATTACACTTTGATTAGTTTAACTATCTTTCAATGCCTTTAACAGGGCATTGTGGGGCTAGTTAAGCCACACGATTAACAACACAATGGAGCATATATATAATGAAACGTAAACTAATACTATCAATCGGGAACGATGCCAAAACCATTAAAGGGAATAGCATAGGCTTTTTAACTGGTATCTTATACCTTGCACCTTCTGACATTAGCGGTCGCAACGTATGTCCTATGGCTAAAAAGGCGGGGTGTGAACAAGCTTGCCTATATACGGCGGGGCGTGGTGCATTTTCAAACGTACAGCAAGCACGTATCAATAAGACGAACCGCTTCTTTGATGATAGAGAGAATTTTATGCTGGACTTAGAATACTCAATCAATACGCTTGTTAGAAAAGCGAAACGAGAAGGTTTAACGCCTTTGGTGCGCCTTAATGGTACTTCAGATATAACCTTCGAGAATATTGAATTCTTAGGCTTTAATAATGTTTTTAACGCTTTTCCAGAAGTCCAGTTTTACGATTATACCAAACTACCAACACGCAAAAACTTACCACCAAACTACGATTTGACATTCAGTTATAGCGGAGTGGCTACTTATCAAAGCGCGGTTAAAAAAGCATTAGCTAATGACAAGCTTGCTAGGATTGCGGTGGTTTTCGATAAGGTGGAAAATATTCCACTTAAATTCATGAATCGCTATGTAGTATCAGGTGACAATTCTGATGTTAGGCATTTGGACAACCGCAACAGTATCGTTGCACTATACGCTAAGGGAAAAGCCAAGCAAGATACTAGCGGGTTCGTAGTAAAACAATACGCTTAGATAGACTATTAAGGCATTTTAAAACGTGTCTTATTGGGCTAGTTTAGCCAAACAATTGGAGAAAATACAATGAGAGTTATAGAAAAAAAGATGGTTGAAGCATTAAATTATGATAAGAAGGTTTACGTTATAGCATATAAAGCAGGGTATAATGGTGTAGACGATGTGCAAAAGGATAATTTTACTGATATTCAGACGATTAGTCATAGTCACGGATATCAATCAGGTGTTGGGAATTGGTGTAGAGATAATGAAGAGTAACTGTTGCTTATAAACAAACAATCGGAGGTAGTATAATGACAAGTTTAACAGCAGTAGATTTCATCACTAAAAATAATTTTTATAACAGAAAGCGTTTAAAATTTAAAAATGTATTATACCATGTGGCATATAACTAAACACTAGAAAGGGGTTAAAATGAAGCACGATTGGGTTTTATATGTTATAATTGCAATACTAAGTTATTTATTTTATGGTGCATTAATAACATGGCTGGATTCTTGAATAGGTATTTGAATAAGTAACATAGTCAATTTACCATTCATAATCAATCATTTAGCATTTATTATGAATAGGTATTTGAATAGGTAAATTATAAAGGGAAAGTAAAATGATGGATGATGACGAAGTAAACACGGACTTATTAAATTTTGACGAGAGCGATTTACAACCTAATGAAGAGGAGTACAACGATGAGGCAGATAATTAACTTTTTATACATAGCATTGGCTTTTGCAATATATGGGTATATATGCTATTTACTAATAAACTTTTTAATAAAGGTGTTGACATGAGTAAATTTAAATTTTATGGTAGTGAAGTAATAAACTATGAGGTAACTATTGAGGCAGATACAGAAGACGAGGCGTTTAAACACTACGAAGGACTGAATGTTCGTGAAGATGGTGAAGTGAGCCGAGAGTATTTCACCACTAATAGAGTGGAAAGGTTGCCAGAATGAATATTGTAATATCATTAACATTTGCGCTATTCTTGTTATTAATTTTAAATTTGTTTACAATTAATGAACTTTATGAACAGG